>Ga0255754_10001205_pt1 | contig 20253 bp, 16 predicted proteins | sample 101ome_22_FD_179954 | JGI IMG/M metagenome (GOLD analysis project Ga0255754, IMG submission 179954) | Coastal salt marsh microbial communities from the Groves Creek Marsh, Skidaway Island, Georgia - 101412BT metaG (version 2) | ecosystem: Environmental > Aquatic > Marine > Intertidal zone >... | reverse complement strand
CCTATCTTGTGGCATATCATGAAGATGTACTCGCAGCACGGCGTTAACGATTTTATTGTGTGCTGTGGATACAAGGGCTACTTCATCAAAGAGTACTTTGCGAACTATTTTCTGCATCAATCAGATATCACTTTTTGCATGAAGTCCAACTCAATGGAAGTTCACCATCAGCGTGCTGAGCCTTGGACGGTGACGCTAGTTGATACGGGTGATCATTCAATGACGGGTGGTCGCTTAGGTCGTGTCGCCAGTTACCTCAAGGACGAAGAATCCTTTTGTATGACCTACGGTGACGGTGTGTCTGACGTCAACATCACTGAGTTGCTTGAGTTTCATCGGGCTCACGGTAAAGATGCAACGCTGACAGCTACCTATCCACCGGGTCGCTTTGGCGCTTTGGATTTTGACGGTGATCAGATTGTTGCCTTTAAGGAAAAGCCCAAAGGTGATGGTGCCATGATCAATGGCGGTTTTTTTGTGCTCTCACCCAAGGTTTTAGAGCGTATTTCAGGTGATCAATGTGTTTGGGAGCAAGAGCCGTTGATGGGTTTAGCCACCGATGGTCAACTGATGTCTTTCAAGCATGAAGGCTTCTGGCAGCCGATGGATACCTTAAGAGATAAAATGCATTTAGAAGAACTTTGGGACGCTGGTGAGGCGCCGTGGAAAACTTGGAATGATTGATCAAGCTTTCTGGCAATCTCACCGTGTCTTTATTACCGGGCATACCGGGTTTAAAGGTAGTTGGCTATGCCTCTGGTTAAGTCAGTTGGGTGCTACTGTGAAAGGCTATGCGCTAGAGCCACCCACAACGCCTAGCCTCTATGAAGAGGCACGGGTTGGTGAGCTGATCGAGTCGGAGATTGGCGATATTCGTGACTTTGAACAGCTCCAGAAAAGCCTACATGACTTTAAGCCGGATATTGTTATTCACATGGCCGCACAGCCATTAGTCCGATATTCCTACACAGCGCCTTTAGAGACTTATGCGGTTAATGTGTTGGGAACAGCAAACGTTTTAGAGTCGGCCTTGTCATGTGAATCGGTGCGCTCTGTCGTGAGTGTGACCACCGATAAATGTTACGAGAACAAAGAGTGGCCCTGGGCTTATCGTGAATACGAGCCAATGGGCGGTCACGACCCTTATAGTAGCTCTAAGGGTTGCGCTGAATTGGTTACGGCCAGTTATCGTCAATCGTTTTATGCATCTAAAGGGAAGGGGTTGGCATCTGCCCGTGCGGGTAATGTTGTCGGCGGGGGGGACTGGGCTATGGATCGTTTGATCCCCGATATTTTAAGAGCATTTGAAAAAGATCAGCCGGTCATTATTCGCAGTCCCAATGCAGTGCGCCCGTGGCAACACGTCTTAGAGCCATTGAGTGGATACCTAGCACTTGCCCAGCGCTTGTTTGAAAGTCCAGGTGACTTTGCTGAGGGTTGGAATTTTGGTCCTAATGAAGAAGATGCAAAACCGGTGAGTTGGATTCTTGATCGCATGGTTGATGCTTGGCCCGAATCATCCTGGAAACTAGATCAGGCGACTAATAATCCGCATGAGGCAAATTATCTCAAATTAGATATTTCTAAGGCCAAATCAAAATTGAACTGGCAGCCCACATGGGACCTAAAACATACACTTGAAAATATTGTGCATTGGCATCGCGCGTGGCTGTCAGGCGATGACATGCAAGCATTTTCAAAAAATGAAATAAACGAATTTATGAATTCATTGGAGCGCAGTAAGAATGGATAAGTTAGAGAAAATTAGAGATCAAATCGCATCATTAGTGTCAGCGTACGCAGCAGAAAAATATGCGCCTACACAGTTTGAAGCGGGCGTCAGTGTGATACCGCCATCTGGCAAAGTGATCGGAGAGCGTGAGCTACAGCTCATGGTCGAAGCCTCTCTTGATGGTTGGCTAACCACGGGGCGCTTTAACGAAGAATTTGAGAATAAGCTCGCTGAGTTTATTGGGGTTAAGCATCTTATTACGGTTAACTCAGGATCCTCAGCAAATCTGGTGGCCTTTAGTGCATTAACCTCTCCAAAGCTTGGTAATCGCGCGATTAAAAAAGGCGATGAGGTGATCGGTGTTGCAGCAGGTTTCCCAACGACAGTAAATCCTATTGTCCAATTTGGCGCGGTACCGGTGTTTGTTGATGTGGATATGACAACACACAACATTAATGCCGATCTTGTTGAAGCCGCCATTACGCCTAAAACCAAAGCGATTATGTTGGCCCATACGCTAGGTAATCCATTTAATCTTGCAAAGATAAAAGCGATTTGTGAAAAACATAACTTGTGGTTAGTGGAAGACTGTTGTGACGCATTAGGCGCAAAATATAACGGCCAACATGTTGGCACCTTTGGTGATATCGCCACGATGAGTTTTTATCCTGCTCACCACATCACAATGGGCGAGGGTGGAGCAGTCTTTACTAATGACCCTCAACTCGCATCCATCGCTGAATCTTTTAGAGACTGGGGGCGTGACTGCTACTGTAAGCCAGGTTGTGACAATACCTGTGGTACACGTTTTAGTACTCAGTTGGGCGCATTGCCTGCAGGTTATGATCACAAGTACACCTACTCACATCTAGGTTACAACCTGAAAATTACCGATATGCAGGCAGCCTGTGGTCTTGCGCAATTAGAGCGACTGCCTGAGTTTATTGAGGCGCGGAATAAAAACTATGAGTATTTGAAATCTAAGCTTGCAAGCTTATCGGATTTTCTGGTTGTGGCTGAACCAACAGAGAACTCAACACCCTCTTGGTTTGGATTCCCAATTACGCTTAAGGATGGTGCAGGAGTTGAGCGAGTTGAGCTAACAAAATTCTTGGATCAAAACAAAATCGGCACTCGCTTGCTATTTGCAGGTAATTTGATTCGCCAGCCTTATTTTCATGGCCTTGAGTACCGAGTTGCGAGTGATTTAAGTAATACAGATAACACCATGAATAATACCTTGTGGCTAGGTTTATACCCAGGTCTAGGCAAAGAACAACTTTTATTTATAGTTGAAAAACTAGAAGAATTTTTCGGATTAAATTTTTAGGAATATATTAATGAAATCGGTAACTTCAATTATAAATGAATGTCATCTAAATAATAATTCAACAATTGGACAAAATGATATTGGTGTAAATTTAAGCGATCCTTTGACACCAAATATAAATTTATCAACGGCTTATGCTTTTAAAAGTATAGAAGAACTAGCTTTATATCACGATTCGAAGATAGATAATTTAAGATATACAAGAGATAGCTCAAACCTAACCCAGCAACTTGAATATTACTTCGAAAAAATATATATGGGAGAAAAAGCATTTCTATTTAATACTGGTATGGCAGCAGTTATAACAGCAATTGATTGTGCCATTGATGGTGTAGAAAAAATAATAACAATTGGCGTCAACTATAGAAAAACAGAAATTTATTTAGAGGAAAAAATAAAAGAAAAAGGATTGAAAGGAAAAAAATATAAAAACTACAAAGAAATAGAGGGTGAAAATAAAGTCGAAATAAGAGACAATAAAATATTAATATATGTTGAAAATTTTAGTAATCCATACTTAAATTTTATTGAGATAAAAGAAATTAGAAAAACATTCCCCAAAGCCAAGATAATTGTAGATGCAACAATGCTTGGATTAATGAACGGAAATGATGATTTAAACTATGCGGATATTATATGCGCTTCTTGTACTAAATATATAGGAGGGCACAATGATGTGTTGGGAGGATGTGTTGTAATTAATAATCGTGAATTTATTAATAGAGTATGGAGTTATAGATCAATGCACGGTAATATATTGAGTCCATTTTCAACATATTTGCTCCTAAGAAGTCTAAGAACATATGACTTGAGAATGAAACAGATTATAGTTAATACATCAAAAATTTTAAGTTTTCTAGAAATAAGCACAGTTACGAAAAAAATTTATTATCCAGGAAGATATGAAAATAAAAATGAAGACCTTCCGGAATGTGTTACGCATGGTGGCGGTGTTGTATCATTTATGATTGATGAGAAAATAAATTTAAAGAAAAACATTAAAAGTCTAAGTTCTATTAAGATGGCTCCAAGTTTTGGATCAGTAGATACATTGATAGAAATACCTATTTATATGAGTCAAGTCGCTAGGAAAAGATATACTGGAATGAATCAAGACTTATATAAGGAAAATTTCATTAGGCTATCGGTTGGATGTGAGCCAATTAACTATCTACTAAATGATTTAAATAAGATAATTGCAGAATAAAAATGAATAACTCAGAGTTTATCGTAAGTAAATGTATTGAATTTGGTGCAGTCCGTTGTTTTTCTATGGTAGGCGGGCATTCACTTTTTCTTAATAAAGCATTTAGTGATAGACAAGAACTAAAAGTAACCTACATACATAATGAGCAAAGTGCATCAATGGCCGCTGATTCTTATTTTCGTATTAATAAGAAAATGGCAATAGTAAATGTAACGGCTGGTCCAGCGGCATTAAATTGTATAAACGGAGTATACGGAGCTTATGTAGACTCAATACCAATGATCGTAATATCTGGAGGACCAAAGTTGTCTCAAACAGTTAATTCAACTGGAATGGACCTAAGGCAATATGGTGATCAGGAATTTGATAGAATTATAGATGTGGTTAAACCAGTTTGCAAAAAGGTTATACGATTATCACATGTTTCAGATATCGAATATGAGCTTGATAGTATCTATAGAATAGCCACGTGTGGAAGACCGGGACCGGTTTGGATTGACGTACCAATGGATGTTCAAAGTGCTGAATTTAAGAAAAAGAAAGAAAGGGAAAAAAATCTAGATAATAATATAAGTATAAGTGTAAGGCAAAATGAGCCAACAAAAAAACAACTCAATATAATAATTGAAAAAATAAAGGAGAGTAAGAGGCCATTATTATACTTGGGTGATCAGATAAGAATATACGATGCTGAAAAACCAATAATTAAATTAGCTAAGATCCTTAAAATACCAGTAGTTACTGAATGGAATGCACATGATCTTATCGACAGTAATTCTGATTTTTTTGTGGGTAGGCCCGGATTAAGAGGAGAAAGGAGTGGTAATTTAGTTGTATACGCATCCGATCTAATTTTGGCAATTGGCTCAAAATTGGCCACAAGACAAGTGGGCTCAAAGATTGATGAGTTTGCACCAAATGCATTAAAGATAATGGTAGATAACGATATAAGTGAATTATATAAACCACATCTTAATATTGATATTCCGATAAATGCTAATCCAAAGTTATTCTTAGATATGCTTTTAAGTATGTTGTCAGATTATATAACAAATAAAAGTCATTCAGAATGGTTAAGTCGAGCGAAATATAACTATATTAGGAACAAGCCAAAAGTAGAAGACTACAAAAAAACAGAAAAGTTAAATCCATATCATTTTCTTTTTGAATTTAGTGAAAATACAAGAGAAAATGATATTATTGTTTTAGGAAATGGAATATCAGTAGTAGGTACATTTCAAACAATTGAAACTAAAAAAGGACAAATTATATATCAGAATGTTGGCTGTGCCTCTATGGGATATGATTTGCCAGCGGCGATAGGTGCTGCAATAGATTCAGACAGAAAAGTAATTTGCTTAACTGGCGATGGTAGCATACAGTTAAATATACAAGAATTACAAACTATAAAACATAATGATCTAAATGTGTCAATAATTGCAATAAATAATAATGGCTATGATTCAATAAGACAGTCACAAATTAATATCTTTGGAAAAGGTGTAAAAAGGCACGGAATAAGTTATGACACTGGTGTAAGTTTTCCAAAACTTGAGAAAATTGCGCAAGCATATGGTTTTGAATATAGTGTAATAACGATAGATAATATGAATTCTTTCGAATGGAATAAATTTTTGGGAAAAAAATTAAATATTCTTGAGGTTTATGTGACAGATAATCAAGACTTTGAACCTAAAGTAGGCTTCACATTGGATGATCAAGGAAGAATACATGGGGGAACGTTAATCAATATGAATCCTCAGATAGATAAGAATGACCTGCAAAATTATTTGGATTTTCTCATAAGCTAATGAAGATTCTTATTTCTGGTAAGAATGGTTATGTAAGCAAATGTTTAAATAAATATAAAACAAATCATACCTCCACGTATGATTTCCTTACATCGCAGAATTTACATTCACCACAAGAATCATATGATTTTTTTATTAGTTCAAAGCTTTCGAAACATTATGATATATATATTCATGGGGCATCATACCCAAGAGAAAACTATTCGGATAGAGATAAAAAAAACCATGAACTTTTAATAAATTCTTTAGCTGCGTGCAAAAGAAATAAAATCAAAAAATTTATTTTTTTAAGTAGTGGTGCGGTTTATAAGAATAGGATGATAGCAAATGATGAAAATTCTATTGTTGATGATAAGAATATTACAAAGAATAAATATTCATACTATAAATTATTAAGTGAAAATTATTTAAAAGACTTTTGCTCAAATAACAATATGGAATTTGTAATATTGAGATTATTTAGTTTTGGCGGATCAGATTTACTAAAAAGAAATGAATTCGCAATTTCGAGTATGATTAATTCTGCAAATACCAGTGACTGTATAAATGTAATGAATCCCAAAGTTATGCGATCATATTTACATTCGCTGGATCTTGCTAAACAAATTGAAGCTGCTATAACTTCAGTAAATCAAATATACAATATAGGAAGTGGAAAACCCTACACAATGCTAGAACTTGCATATGAGATTAAAAACTCGTACGAGCAGATTAAAGATAAAAAAATTAATTTACTAATAAATGATGATGCAAAACAAGATACATATATTCCCATAGTAGATAAAATAAATACCACCTATGATTTTGAAAATAACCTGACACTTAAAGACATCATTCAAGAAATGGTTCTAGCGATTTGAATAAATATTTATTAAAGGCATCATCATCTCCGATTTCAGAGTTGATAAGATTAAAGAATGAAATGTTGGCATTAGGCAACAATATAATTGATTTGAGCGTAGGGGAATTTTACAAAAGGCCAAATAATCAAATTATTGAATATGCAGTTCACGCTAATAACGTAAAAGAATTTGGCTACACAGATCCAACTGGTATACATAAACTTAAAAATCAAATTTCTAGAAAAATTGAAGATAGTTATAAATTCGATAAAGTTGATACTAGCGAAATTTCAATTACTTCTGGAGCTAAACATGCAATAGCAGTTACATTAAATTCTATTATCGAAACACAAGGTGATAGTGTTATCTGTTTTTCTCCATTTTGGCCTTCATATGTTGACATTATAAAAATAAGTGGCGCATTGCCAGTATGCCTTGATAGTGATTATTTACTTGATGTAAATTTTGAGCAATTTACCAAAACAATATCGTCAAACACAAAAGCAATAATATTTAATTCACCCAGAAATCCAGATGGCTATGTGTACACTTCTAATTTTTTTGCCAATTTAAATAACTTACACAAAATGTTCCCTAATATTTATTTAATTTTTGATGATGTTTACAGGCTTATTTCATGGGATCCATTCTACGAACCATGGGATATGTGTGAATTACCTCAAGTAGATAAGCGAAAAATTATAATAATAAATAGTTTTTCTAAATCATGCAGCATGACAGGTTTAAGAGTGGGTTATGTATATGCTAACTCGTATATTTCTAGCTTAATTAAGATACAACTCTCAAATTCAATATCTAATGTGCCCACTCTATCACAGCATGCAGCGACTTATGCCCAAGAAAATGAATTTAAATTAGTTAAAAATCTAAATAATGATCTGAGTAAAGCATCTAAAATATTATTTAATATTTTAACTAATATGAATGAAATTAAAACAAATTTCGTTACTTCTGGATTCTTTTACTTTGTTTGTTTTGACTACTATATATCAAAATTAGGACTTAAGGATGATGTTGAGCTTAGTAGACATCTACTTCAAGAATATAACTTAATATCAGTTCCTGGTACACTATGCGGGGCTCCAGGTTATCTTAGACTTTCAATTGGAGCAGATCCAAAAGATATATCGAGTTCAAAAAATGTTTTTGAAAAGCTATCGTTATCCATCACAAAATAATCTTCTTCTAATATTTCTTGATATAGTTTGACAATAAATATATATATTTTATAAGGAGCTGTTATTGTGAAATTAATGGTGTGTGTACCAACTGTTGACCGTTGTTATATTTTGCGTTAATGGTTAGAGTATCACTTACATTAGTTTGTAAAATATGATGTTTTGCTACACATTCATAATAATGGTTCAACTGATAAAACTGACCAAATTTTATCACAGTACAAGGAAAAATTAAAAATAAGAAATAAAAATGGAAAATATAAAAGATAAAATAATAGTTGGCATAGCATCTTATAATGAAGAAGAGGTGATTGAAGATGTGATAATGTCCGCACTTCAAATTAGTAATGAGATAATATTGATTGATAATAACTCAATAGATGATACGATTAAAATTGCAAAAAAATATCAAGAAGTAAAGGTGGTAACTCACAGTATTAATCAAACAGAGTATAAAGATCGAATAAAATTAATTATTAACAATGTGTCCGATAAGAATAAACATATTTTACATTTAAATTGCAGTGAAAGAATAGATGAGAGCCTTGTAAATAAATTATCCTTAGTAGATTTTGATAGCTATGATGCAATAAGTGTATATAGAAAAGCACTCACAGATGGATATCCAACACATCCATATCATCTCCTATACCTTATAAGAAGTATATTGGGCAGACACAAAACCTATAGAATTGTAAGAGGCTCAGAGTGGTCTGAGAAAAAATGTAGAATTCATGGCGAATGGCAACCAAAAAGCAATCAAAGAAAGAAAAGATTTAATCTGCCAGTCACTTACAGCGGAATTAAAGTATATAGAGACGGAGATATCTCTCTAAATGAAAGAAAACATATAACTTATTCCGAATGTGACGCCGCTTCGTATGTAAGATGTAGTAATATCAATACGTTAATGAGATTAATTTATCTTCCAATATTATATTTTATTAGCAATGTACCTTATTTAATTTTTAGTTATAGCACCCAAAGGCTCATATCAGTAGTGCAGCACTGCTATTACCTTGTGAGTGTACAGTTAAGAATTTTAAAATCTAGTGTTGTTAAAAAATAGAAAATTAATTACCGAGCAACTGTGCTCATCAGCGACTAATTTCGGATTATTATTCATACCTTCAATATCACTAGTAGATCAAGAATTCACAATTATTGGATTTTATTATTTTTTCTTAGTTTTAATAAATTCATTTTCAAGCGCTTTATTCCATATAAAAAATAATATTGATATTTTTGTTTCTAATTCGGAACAAATACACATGGACAATAGAGCACAATATTTGTTTATCACTCCTTTGATATTAATCCCAATAGTATCAATATTTTATTGGTATTTAAATGTAAAGGTGTTGGAGTTATTTATTATTACTGTATCAATGTATCTTCAGGGATATATTGAATTGATCAGAAGACAGAATATACAGGTTAATAGATTGGAGTTGCCATTAAAGGTTGCATATATTGGTTTAGTATTAAAATTAGCCGCCGCATTAGTTGCTAATAGCATGTATGAGTATTTCGTAACAATTTTATTTGTTATGATGCTTCAGTTTGCGTATATATATTTAAATAGTAATATAAAGATCTGTATATTAAATATATCAGGATTGCTTGAAAGACTGAGCTTTTGTGTTCCATTATTGCTTAATCTTCCGACTGGAAATTTATGGGGTAGGGCTCCATTATTTATCCTATACGAGTTTATCGGAGTATCTGCTGCATCAAACTATTTAAAGGTTGCTAGTGTGTTCAACCTGGCTAACCCTCTAATTGAACTCATACCCAATTATATCGCACCAAGATTATCGTCTATCTATTTATCAGACAAAGTTGAATATAAAGATACCATAAAGAAACTTTTAATAATTCTTATTGGGATTTATCTATTAGGCTTTTTTGTAGCTATACTTATATACTTTCTATTATTCAGCTTGATTGATTCCTATGATGGGATTACTTTTTATAATACAATTCTAACATGGGGTCCAATGGTTTTTGTGTTTGTCTTCCCTGTTTATTCATTACATCAAAGATGTCATAACGACTTACACAAACCCATCTATCTTATCAACTTGAATATGCTATTATTTTTGTCTTTGCAATTCTCGTTTTACTATACAAATATTTTATCTTATAACTTAGTGATGTTTTCATTATCTATTCAGGTAATGATTTCATCTTTATATATGGCTTGGACTATAATTTATGAAAGGATTAAGTAATTTTAGCCAAACGTTTTTTTTGTTCTTAATTTTTTTCTTTCAAGCTTTTAGTTCTCCTTGGCCAAAGAATGTAGGGCTAATTGAATTATTTTTGGGTGTATTCCTTGGGTTATTTTTTTACCCACTATTTACGAGAATTTCATTCCTTCATATTATTTTCTATTTATTGATCATTTTTTATTCTATTGTTTCCTTTTATTATCAAAATAATATATCCGATTTTGCTCGTGATTTCTTGCCAATGCTTTTTATGGCGCTCCCTTTCCTTTATTATGTAAATTTCTTTCCATTTTATCATCGCTTTGATATTCAAAAAATACGCAATTTTATTTTCGTGGTTTGCTTTATTGGTATTGTTTACTTAGTTAGAATATATATAGATTGGGGTTCTCTTTTTGGTTTAAATTTCTTGAATCAACCTTTGATATTAACTACAGATTATCTTGGGCAATCTCCCTCTATGTTTATGCTTGGCGCCTTTTCTTTGTTGGTTTCACTATTCTATGCAAACATTAATTTAATTATTAGGGCTGTTTCTTTTGTTGTCTTTATTTTTGTTTCCGTAGTTTATTACACTCAATCTTTGCGTGCCCCATTAATTTTGATTGCGCTACCCTCTCTTATTTATTTTATTTATATTCTTAAGCTTCCTACTTCATATAAATTAATTGGTGCCCTCGCTAGCTCTTTGCTTCTAATGGGTCTATTTATTGGTAGTAATATATTTGATATATTTGATAAAATAATTTATAAATTCACCGAACATGGCTTTAATGGAAAGTTATTCGAATATATTGATGTTTTTAATTTTTTATATATTGGTGGGTTTTTCTTTGGCAAAGGCTTTGGTGCTCTATGGGAGTCTGCTATTGAACCTGGTGTAATGGTTTCTTATGCTCATTCTTTAATAAATTACTTTGCTATTAAATTTGGTTTTTTGGGTTATTTTTTATCATTTTTATATATTTTGTTTTTTTTAAGATTGTTTCTTAGTTTATTTTCAACAAAACTCCCTATCTTTTCTAATTTCTTTGTGTTAGCTTTTTTACCTTGTTTCGCTATTAATGTTTTTTTAGAACCTGGATATAAAACTCTTGAGTTTAATCTACTTCTTTTTCTCTTAATTCATATTTATTTATCTTCTCGCTATGAAAATCGCTATCGTTAGTCAATATTTCTATCCTGAGAACTTTGTCATCAATCAAGTGTCTTTTATGTTGCGTGATCTAGGTCATGAAGTTTCTGTTTTCACCTCACATCCTAATTATCCATCAGGGTCGTTGTTTGATGGCTATGAATCTAATTCAATTTTCCATGATGAATTAGATGGAATACATATTTTTAGAGCCAAAGCGTATCCAAGAGGTAGTGGAGGTTTCTTTAATTTATTCCTTAATTATTTTGCTTTTATTTTGTTTGGCTTGTTAACCTTTCCCAAGGTATTTAAACAAACCTCTCCGGATATTATTCTTTTTTTTGGCACATCCCCATTGACTTCTATTATACCTGCAATTTATTTAAAGCTTCGCTTTGGTAAACCATTGGTTCCTTGGGTTCTAGATTTATGTCCGCAAAGTTTATATGCTACCGGATATATAACAAATAAATATCTCTTAAAGATTTTGGAATTCATACCTAAAATCGCTTTTTCTTTCTCAGACCATATTCTTGCCCAATCCGTTTCTTATAGGAATTACCTTGCTAAGTATAAAAATATTGAGGATATTACATATTTCCCTAGTGTTGTTGATCCTAATTCGTTCATTTCTGATGATGATCAACTTTCTGCTGATTTCTACTCTCAATTCGATAATTATTTTACTGTTGTTTTTACCGGTAACATTGGTTCCTTACAAGATTTTGATGTTTTATTACGCTCGGCTGACGCTTTGCAACATTTACCTATTAAATTTATTCTTGTTGGATCTGGTTCATATGTTTCGTCATTGGAGAATTGTATTATTTCTCAGGCAATTACAAATGTTGTATTATATCCCCAGTTACCTCTTAATCAGATGAGTTCTATATATGCATTATCTGATTGTTTGTTTGTTTCTCTCAAAAGAGACGATCCAAATTATCCTTATTTATCCCTTACTACACCTGGTAAAGTTCAGGCATATATGTCTACTGGTAAACCTATTGTTGCATGTTTAGAGGGTGAGGGCGCTGCAACAATTATGGCTGCTAATTGTGGTTTAGTTTCACCTTGTGGTGATCATCATTTACTAACCAATAATTTGTTAACTATTTTTTCCATGTCTCAAGTTGAAAGGGATACTTTGGGTTATAATGGTCTTTCGTATTTCAAGAAAAATTTTGAAATTAATTCCCAAGTTAGAAAACTTTCATCTGTTTTTGAAACTTTATTATGACTATTGATCTTTCCATTTTCTCTAATAAAATTCTTTTGATTACTGGAGGAACCGGTTCTTTTGGCAATGCTGTTTTGCGCCGTTTTCTGTCATCTGATATTAAAGAAATCCGTATATTTTCTCGTGATGAAAAAAAGCAAGATGATATGCGTAAAAAGTATTCTAACACCAAGATTAAATTCTATATCGGTGATGTTCGTGATTTTAACTCTATTAATTCAGCAATGAATGGCGTTGATTTTGTTTTCCATTCTGCAGCATTAAAACAGGTTCCTTCTTGCGAATTTCATCCGTTACAAGCCACTAAAACTAATGTTATGGGTACTGAAAACGTTCTTGAGTCATCCATTCAAAATGGTGTTCAAACCGTAATTTGCTTGAGTACTGATAAAGCTGTCTATCCTATTAATGCAATGGGTATCTCAAAAGCTTTGATGGAAAAGGTTGCCATTGCAAAATCCCGAAGTTCATCAACTACAAAAATTTGTGTGACTCGTTATGGAAACGTCATGGCCTCACGCGGTTCAGTTATCCCCCTTTTTGTTGATTTGATTAGACAAGGGAAGGCCTTAACTTTAACCAACCCTGACATGACCCGTTTTATGATGACGCTTGATGATGCGGTTGATCTTGTGCTTTATTCCTTTGTAAATGGTAATTCAGGTGACACCTTCGTACAAAAAGCACCTGCCGCCACTGTAGATACCCTAGCAACAGCTATCTTAGAGTTATTTAATTCTCCTGAGCACCCAGTTGGTGTTATTGGTACCCGCCATGGAGAAAAATTATATGAAGTCCTGCTTAGCGTTGAGGAAATGGCCCTCGCAGATGACATGGGTGATTATTATCGTGTACCTCCAGACTTAAGAGATTTGAACTACTCTAAGTTTATTGACCAAGGTGATACTAAACTATCTCAGACAGATGAATATAATTCTCATAATACTATAAGACTTGATGTTGATGGCATGAAGCAGTTGCTTTTAAAACTCCCCTTTGTTGCAGAGGCTATAAAGGGTAACTTTATAGATCCTGAGGATTGAGTTTTGAAAGTTTTGGTTACGGGGGCCGATGGTTTCCTTGGTAAGAACCTCTGCGTTAAACTTGAAGAAAAAAATATTCAAGTACTCAAATTTTTGAGAGATTCTGAGCTTAATTTTCTAGAAGAGTGTGTCTTTAGAGCAGATGCCATAATTCATTTAGCAGGGGAAAATAGGCCAGAGGATCCCAGAGCTTTTGAAATAGTAAATGTTGGGCTTACAAATATACTCTGCGATTTGGTTTCAAAAGATAAAAAGAATATTCCTTTTGTTTTCGCCTCTTCGATTCAGGCGGGCTTAGATAATGCATATGGCCACAGTAAATCCTCCGCTGAGCAATCTTTAGTAAATCTAAGTGACAAGTTGGATATTAATTTGGCTATATACCGTCTTCCTGGGGTTTTCGGTAAGTGGTGTAAACCAAACTACAATTCAGTCGTAGCTACGTTTTGTCACAACTTAGCAAATGGCTTGCCTATCAAAATTAACGACCCCACTATAAAACTCAAGCTGGTTTATGTCGATGATGTTGTTGATTCGTTTGTCAATTTTGTATTAAGCCCCAACCCTTACTCTGACGTGTACTGCGATATCAATAACGAATATGAGATAAGTCTGGGAGGTTTGGCAGATCAGATTCGCAGTTTTAAGAACGTTAAAGAAAACTTAGTGACTGATGATGTTGGCGCTGGGCTTACTCGAGCGTTGTACTCAACGTATCTTAGTTATCTCCCGGCGTCTGAATTCAGTTACGAAGTGCCAAAATATGGTGATGAACGTGGTGACTTTGTTGAAATGCTTAAGACTAAAAATAGTGGACAGTTTTCGTATTTTACGGCGCATCCGGGTGTTACTCGAGGCGGCCATTACCACCATTCAAAAACAGAAAAGTTTCTTGTAGTGCGTGGTGATGCAAAGTTTAAATTTAAAAACATTGTCACCCATGAGCAACATGTGTTGATTGTTAGCGGGGAAAAGCCTGAAGTCGTTGATACAGTGCCTGGTTGGTCACATGATATCACCAACATTGGAGATACAGAGTTAGTTGTTATGCTGTGGGCCAATGAGATATTCGATCGTGATAGACCAGATACGTACGCAATGAGTTTGGATTAAGCATGAAAAAATTAAAAGTTGTAACTGTTGTAGGTACTCGGCCTGAAATTATACGACTCTCTCGTGTGATTACAGCCTTAGATCAATATTGTGACCATATCCTTGTGCATACGGGACAGAACTATGATTACGAGCTTAATCAAATTTTTTTTGATGATTTAGGCTTAAGGAAGCCAGATTATTTTTTGGGTAGTGCTGATGGCAGTTTAAGTGCCGCAAATACCATTGGTAATATTATTACAGCAGTTGATGCGGTTTTGGCTGAAGTTAATCCAGACGCGCTTTTAGTTCTTGGCGATACTAATAGCTGCTTGTCGGTAATTCCGGCTAAACGTCGGAAGATTCCGATTTTTCATATGGAGGCTGGTAATCGTTGTTTTGATCAACGAGTACCAGAAGAAACTAATCGTCGAATTGTGGATCACACCTCAGACATTAACCTTACATACAGCACCATAGCTCGGGATTACCTTCTAAGAGAGGGATTGCCACCTGATCAAATAATTAAGACGGGTAGCCCGATGTATGAAGTCTTGCATCATTACATGCCCCAGATTAAGAATTCTGATGTTCTTAGACGCTTGGATTTAAAAAGAGAGTTATTTTTTGTCGTTAGCGCTCATCGAGAAGAAAATATTGAGTCGGATAAAAACTTTTTCAAGTTGGTGGACGTCTTGAATTCCTTGGCTATCGAATATGGCATGCCGGTAATGGTTTCAACGCATCCCAGAACACAGAATCGTATAGATAAAAGCGGTGCAGAATTTCATTCGTTAGTTAGCTTACTCAAGCCTTTAGGATTTCATGATTATGTCAATTTGCAAATGAATTCTCGCGCTGTTCTTTCTGATAGCGGCACAATAAATGAAGAATCCTCAATTCTTAATTTCCCTGCATTGAATTTGAGAGAGGCACATGAGCGGCCTGAAGGTATGGAAGAGGCATCGGTAATGATGGTGGGTATGGAGGCTGATCGTGTAATGCAATCCCTTCGTATTTTAGAAACACAAGAACGCTATGAAAGTCGTTCATTAAGATTGGTTTCAGATTATTCAATGCCCAATGTTAGCGAAAAAGTTTTGAGAATTATTCATAGTTACACTGACTATATTAATAGGGTTGTTTGGAAAAAATATTGTGACTAGTTTTGCTGGGCCAGTACCGCTGGTTAGTGAGCAGATTCTTCATACAATGCTTCATAAAGCTTCAGAATCATCTTTAAAAAGATCTCATCTTGAGCTTCATGAATCATATCTCGACCCTATCCAAAAAGTTCTTATTTGCCTTTTAAGTACCACCTTAATAAGGCCTCATTTTCATACTGAGAAGCACCAAAGTGAGTTTTTTGTACTTCTAAAGGGTGAGGTAAAAGTAATCCTGTTTGATGAAGCTGGACTTGTGGACGATATAGTATGTCTTAATGATTTAAATTTTATCACTGAAATAAAACCTAACAAAATTCATGCGGTTGTCTGTATAAGTGAGAATTCTTTTTTATTAGAGGTTAAGCAAGGGCCTTATGTGCCATCGCAAGGCAAAGAGTTTCCTCCGTGGTCAAATTGTTTAGAGTCTAAAGAAATGCTTAAAAGACTTAAGGTAATTAAAAGAGGCGACCTTTTAATGCAAAACTTTAGTCTCTTCGAACGATAATATTGTTTGTTTCAAACAGTTGTAAATTTCCATATCCAAGTTTATTGGAATGACTATCAATTTGCATAAAGTCATTTGAATTTAGTGTGCAAGATTGGTTCTTCACGTTATGTTCTTATAGCCGATTTTTCACAACTAAGTTATCAATGTTTTCTCATCCCAATAAACCCACCTCAACTTAGCAATAGATACCCGATACGCACATGTGGCATGATGCGCGATACGTGCTTTTTACAAAACGAACAGCAAGCCAGCTTAGGATTGGAGTGTGTAGGTTAGTAGGCGTTCTTGTTGATAAAACCGACAAAGACCGTCTGGAACAGGATCTTGATGTCGAACCAGATCGTCCAGTTGCTCACGTAGAACAGGTCAGCATCGACACGCTTTTGCATCTTCTCGAGGGTGTCGGTCTCGCCACGGTAGCCGAGTACCTGCGCGTAGCCTGTGATACCGGGCTTGGCTAGGTGCCTTAGCATGTAGGCGGGGATCTGTTGCCGGTACTGCTCGTTATGCGCTTTGGCATGTGGACGAGGGCCGACCATGCTCATCTCGCCCTTTAGCACGTTGAGCAGTTGCGGTAGCTCGTCGAGGCTGGTCCTGCGGATAAACCGGCCGACAGTGGTGATGCGTTGATCGTTCTTAGCGGCCTGGACAATCTTGTGTCCGTTGTCGCAGGTGGTCATCGAGCGGAACTTGTAGACCTGTATCTCGCGCCCTGACAGGCCGTGGCGTGTCTGTTTAAACAGCACGGGGCCTGGGCTTGTGAGCTTGACCGCCAGCGCGGTGATCAGCATAACCGGTGAGAACAGTGCCAGCGCAATCGCTGAGAGGCTAAGGTCTTCTAGGCGCTTAAGTAGCTGCGCGGATCGTGAGGAGAGTGGCGTGTCGTACACCCCGACGATGGGCAGACCCTGATAGATTTCTACGTGGGAGTGGAGCAGGTTGAAGCTGAACAGGTCGGGCACGTACTTGACGATGTAGGAGGTGTCTGCCAGTTGATTGAACAGCTGCTTGATCAGTCCATCGGCGTATTTCGGTAGGCAGATATAGACCTCTTCAAACGGTGTTGATAGTTCAGCTAGGTCAGAGATCCTTCCGATCACCGGCGAGCCGTTAAACGACTTGCCCTGCTTGCCATCGGCATCGTCGAGATAGCCTGCCACCTCAAACCCCATCCAGGGGTTGTGGTTAAACGTCGTCGCCAGGCGTTGACCGATCACGCCCGCGCCGATGATCAGCACGCGGCGTCTGCCCATGCCGCCCTTTCGCAACAGGCCCAGTGTTATCCGAACCAGCATACGGTAGGTGATCAGGGTTAAGGGGGTGATGACAGCCCACAGCAGCCAGACCTCGCGGCTAAAACTCTCGGAGATCTTCATCACGAACGCGATCGCGACAAGGCCAAGCCAGCTCAGTAGCCAGGCGATTGTGATCTTGCGCAGGCTTGCCAGCAGCGAGCGCCCGCGCCAGTCGGTGTAGGTGCCGTTAACCTGCGCGATAAACGTTAAGAACAAGCCTGCCAACAGGCCGGCCACGATGTAGCGGTCGTGGACCTTCGGCTGGCTTTGCAGGGCCAGCAGGAGTATCACAACCGTTGGCGTGGCCGCATCGATCAGACGATGGAGCCAGAGGAACAGTGAGTTGGTGCTCGAGCGGATATGCTGCATTTTTCTTTTGCGATTCTTAATGTCACAAAATTATACATTTGCCCCGTTGGGATGGAAGCCAAAGTTGCTCAGGGATAGTGACGCCTGTTTTTTATCCTTACCTGAGAGTAAATATGGACCCGCAGCATACGTTTGACCCGAGAGACGATGAGATTGACCTGTTCGAGCTGTTCGAGTCGCTCTGGAAGGAGAGGGTACTGATAATTGCGATTATCGGATTGTTTGACTAAGCAATCATCTCCGACTGAATCTTCACCCGCTGTTGATGCCTTAAGAAATTTATGAGAACAATCGCTGACTTGTCCTTGTCATACTTCTCAAATATCGCATTGAAACTCTTGAAGGGGCCTGATTTAATGAAGATCTCATCTGCTTTTTGATGACGATTGGTCTGATCCATTCGATCATTCATCACATCGACCACCTGTTTTAGATCATCAATCGTCTCATCGCATACATTGGCGAAAGCCATCTCAAAGCGTACAAAATCACTCACCCCCTTGTAGATCGGATGGACTGGAAGGTATCTCCCGTTTTGGGTTTGATAAAAATATAGCCAGGGAAGATCACCTTACCCTCTCGCTTGCCAAAGGTAAATCTCGGCAGGAAGTATTCAATTTTCTGGTTATTGAGGTTAATCTCCGCCATCTCCTCCATTCGGGGTTTGGTCATAACCGGATACCAGATGTTTGTATGAAACTCCATTTAGATATTATAACCCCATTAAATATCAGGTATCATAATGGCACTTAAATCAATATTCAGATAGACATATGGTCAAGAAAGAAATTGTGCAATTCGATGATGAAATTGATCTATTTGAGTTAATTCAATCTCTTTGGAAAGAGAAGGTATTAATTGTTGCGATAACCTTCGTTATCACACTTATTGGTGTGGGCTACGCATTGTCAATTCCTCCCACTTATCAAGCCTCGGTAAAAATGTTGCCACCTTCTCAGTCGGATCTTGCGGAGCTTGTCAAGTTTGATGTTTTACAATCCTCGCAGTTGCAGTCGCAGTCGCAGTCGCAGTCGTATAAAAATTTTTTACAGATTTTAAAGTCCAACCAACTGCGTAAAACATTCCTATCGCAAGAGGGTGTCAAGGCGACACTTTTCTCTCCAGAGACATCTACGCAAAAGGCTTTAATCGCCCTTGAAAAAATGGCTCTGGTAGAAACACCTAAAAAAAGCCCTACGACTGAGGTGTCGTTTAAATTCCAATTTAAAGATGCAGCTCTTGCTGCGGACTACGCCAACCAGCTGGTTCAACTTGCTGTGGATCAATATCGCGTGAATATAGCGCAAACATTTACCTCTGAGAAAGACCAGGAAGTTAATAAATTGAAGGATCAGCAAGTGAGTTTGATCGCTACACATGAGGGCCGCTTGAATAAGGAAATTACGAAATTACAAGAAGCATATGAAATTGCTCGTAAGTTAAAGATAGATGAGCCAGTAGAATCCCGAAATATGTCTGTAGAGACCGAGGCACGTTCGTCTGTTATTACCAGAGAGATGCGTTATCTCTACTCTCAAGGCACGCGCGCGTTAATCGCGGAGATCGAAACTGTCTCAGAGCGTAAGAAGAACCTGTCCATGGTAGATGGTCTGTTGGAGATTCAGCAACGCTTAGCTCTACTCAACTCCGTCTCGTTTGATGTATCAAAAGTTATGCCGGTGACAATTGACTTGGCAGCGGAAACGCCAGAGCAACGCATTAAGCCTAAGCGCTCTATGATTGTGGCGTTATCGGCTGTTGTTGGCGGCATGCTCGCCATCCTATTTGTACTGATTCGTAACGCCGTTCGTAACGGAAAAGCATAAACCTTTTGAAGGTTTTTATGCTATTGGTTTTAAAGGGAAAATATATTCTACTGTAGTAAGTTTTTTTGCATGATGTCTATTACTGAAATCAATCAAAAGTCTAGAAACTTCTCGTTTCTGGCTTTGGGACTATTGATGCCGTTTTCTACGGCAGCGATATCCATATTTATGATTCTTTTGATTATTGGAACACTTCTGGATAAATCAAGTTATCAAAAGATTTA
>Ga0255754_10001196_pt1 | contig 20318 bp, 14 predicted proteins | sample 101ome_22_FD_179954 | JGI IMG/M metagenome (GOLD analysis project Ga0255754, IMG submission 179954) | Coastal salt marsh microbial communities from the Groves Creek Marsh, Skidaway Island, Georgia - 101412BT metaG (version 2) | ecosystem: Environmental > Aquatic > Marine > Intertidal zone >... | reverse complement strand
CCGATCCGTTCGTTCGCGTCTCGACGAACCGAACCGAACCGAACCGAACCGAACCGAAAAGAGGAACGCGTCGTCGCCGTCGATCGCGCGCTCGAATCGCGAATCGCGCTCGAACCGAAACGCACCCGCGCGCGGCAAACACTGCCGGCGCGAACGTTGACGTGGATCGCTTGGGTTTCTTCAGTTACTCTGTTTACGCATACATTGACACGTCGCAGGTGTTGCGCTGGCAATCCGCGGCTCGAGTGAGTGTTCCGTAGTGTAAAAGTCTTTCACGATACGGGATGAGTGTCCGTACCGGTAGTGGTGTGAAAGACTTTTATGATACGGGATGAGTGTCCGTAGTGTAAAAGACTTTGACACTGTACGGGAAGGGACTGAACGGGGCGGAACGGAACGCGCGCGCGCGATTCCGCGATTCCGCAGAGACGAACGCGCGCGCGCGGAAGCGACTCCGACGCTCGTCCGACGACGACCCGCGTCGGTTGCGCGTGATTTTTTGTTCGTTCGTTCGTTCGTTCGTTCGCGACTCGACGCGACGCGACGCTCGAACGGCGGCGTTCGTGGAGACGCGGGCGGGCACTCGTCGACGCCGATTTCCCGCGTGGTGGGATCGAACCGGAATCGGTCGAACTCTCGTTCGTCGCGCGCTTCCGTGCGTCGCTCGCGAACGGCGGGGATACGGACGCGGGGGGAGTTTTTTTGTCACGCAAAGACGCGCCTTTCGCACCGCGTGATTCGCGTCGCGTCGAACACCGCGGTCGCGATTAGGTGGGAAGGAACGATCTCGGGTTTCCGAGGGTTGATTTGATTGATTGCACTCAAGTACCTCCCCGAGCGGGTGACTTTTGGTTTTATAACCTTTGTTCGTTCGTTCCGCGCGGCGAGACGGGGTTGTCTCGACGGTGATTTTCACGCAGAGAAGAGAACTTTCTCTCGTCTCGCTACGCGGTTCGAAAACCCCGAAGCGGTCGAAAAAGAACCAGCTTTGTACGTACGTAGCGGAAGTCGACGCTTAGAGCGTCGACTTTGATTGTTTGTCTGTTTCGTCTCGAACGCCGGCAGTGTCTTCACGCGGTGTTTACTCGCACGCACGCACACGCACACACGTTACGAAAATTTTGTTTGAGTCTTCAATCTGTCGCCAACTGTGTTTGCTGTTTCGTCCTGTTAAGTAAATAATAGGCTTTTGGAAAATTTCGAGGGAGGACGAGGAGCGTTTCGACGGATGGACATGTCGCAAGAAGAGGAGGAACTTGAACTTCAACCGAGAGCGTTCTTCAGAACACCCTCGGATGGATCCTTAGAAGACGTTCCTTCGTCTTCGTCGGATCGGGATGGGGACTTCTCGGATTCTGCTCGGCCTGAAGACGACGCGGTGGCGGGCGTATTGGCAAAGTTGACGTTGGCGCTTCGAGCGTCGGTGACATCCGCCGCGAAGAGTCATACGGGGCCAATCACGTCCGCCGTCGTGGCGGAATGGGTGGAAAAGACAAATCTGAGTGCGAATGCCGTCGAAACAATCTTCAACTCGCTCTCACCGTGGGCTTCGGGGAAACGGGCGTCGGCAAACGCCGCTCGCGCCAGCATTGCCGAGCACGCGTCGTCAGACGTCGCGGGCGAGGGTGATGAAGAGGAGTACTCTCCCGCATCGGATAGTGTTCCGGCGTTAGAGCAAGGCGTGCCGTTCCCGGGTATCCCCAAAGAGGTTCGCGTCAACGTCATTTGTGCCGGTATGAAGGGTATCCTCGTGTTACCCAAAGGATACAAAAAGCTTCAGGAGAGGGTGCTCGTCGACGGGGCGTCGATTAGACCGAGTCAGTTTGAAGCGGACGCTGGACGTGGATCGGCGAAAAAGTGGAAGATTAGCATCCGCGTGATGCGTAAAGATGGCGGAGAGGGAAGCACGGTTGCGGATTGGATAGATAAACACGGGTACCATCCCGTGGGATTAGTCGTCGGTGGAGACGAAGTGAAGCCGGCGTCGGCGCCAGCCAGGACGACGAAAAAATCGGATTTCGAAGTAAAATTGGAAAATCTCTTAGACGAAGACGGTGACATTGAATTAGCTAGCGTGAAAGATTTTATTCGATTCATGCAGAACACGTCCCGAACGCAGGAGCGCAGCCTTTTGCTTCAGGTTATTCGCGGAACAAAGAATAAAAAGTGCCTGCGCGCCTTTGCGGCGGGTAACGGCTTGGACGCTTTGCAGACATGGATGGGAGAGTGCAAAAAGAGTTTCCAGTCTACACTCCTAGTGAGCATTCTTAGAACACTCAAGTTGATCCCAGTCACTCTCGATATACTGACTAAAACATCGATTGGTACCGATCTCACAAAGCTTAAATCGTACGAAGTACCCGTAGGCGAAGCTGAACATGGAAACACTGAGATGAATACAAAAGTCGTCCTCTTGTCAAAGTCAGTCAAAACGCACTGGAAATCGCAAATCACCGCGTCGAACGCGACCGAAGCTCCAAAGCCGACGGCTACGGTGCCACCTCCCGTGAAGGCGGCTCCGCCGCCTGCTCCGGTACCGGAAAAGACGGTGGCGGCTGTGAGCAAGGCGGTCGAACTCGGCGACGACGACTTGTTTGGTGGAGCCAAGAAGAGTGCTCCCGCGCCCGTCAAGGCTCCGGTGAAAACGGTGACCAAGATTACGATGGAAAAGAAGGTGGCACCACCTCCGAGCGTGTCGACGAAGAAACCGAGCGTGAGCGTGAGCGACTTGATCAACAAGAATTCAAAGGCGACCAAGGTTGGCGCTGCGCCGCCGCAGAGAGAGACCAAGCAAGAGACGATGGCGGCGAGTGGCGGTGGTGGTGAGACGCAAGGCAAGAAGCGCAAGCGCAAGTCAGTTACGTGGGCATCGGAAGATATGCTCGAACAGGTAAGAGTTTTTGAGAAGGATGCAAAGCAGCCAAAGGAAGTGGCGTTTCCAGACCCGGTCAGAGATGGAATGGACGCGTCGGCACTCGAGCGCCGCGACAAAGAAGTTGAAGCTGAGAGAAAGGCTGCAGCCAAGCAGCACCAGCGTAGGTTGGATGAAATGCGCGCGTACGTTCCGTGGCGCACTCCTCGTGCGGTGGTTTTACCGCCCGATCCCGACGCCCACGAACCCATCACTCCCGGTTGCGATTCCGAAGAGTTTCAGCGAATCCTTCGCATTGAGGCGGAGCGACCGAGCGTCAAATACAAGCGCGTCACAGACATTCCGGACTCTCCCGCCGAGGCTCCAAATGAAGACGACCAGCTCGATTTGGCGAACACTCCCGCGTTCTCGTTGGAGTTCCAAGCGGAACCAGCGGTGGAACCGGCTCCGGCTCAATACGCCGCTCCTCCGCTCGCTGCGCCGGCTTTCGACGCATCCGCGCTCGCCGCGCTCGCCGCGAGTCTTCAACAAGGACCGGCGGCGGCGCCTCCACCGACGACATCGTACGTCCAGCCTCACATACCGGCTCAACCCGCCGTCATGCCGATGAACTACGCCCCAGCACCCGCTCCGGCGCCCAAGCAAGTCACCGTCGGCGGCGCCCCGGTTCCCGTCCAAAACAACATTGTCGTCAACGGCAAAACCTACAGAGGCGTCTGCGCCTTTTTCAACACCCCGCGCGGGTGTAACTGGGGCGACAAGTGTGGATACCTCCACCAAGCCGGTATCAATCCGTAAACGACTGAAACGCATCTCCGATCCGATCGATCATTAGCATGAAGACGGAAACAAAACCACCTCGGGCGCGGACGGCGTTTCGAGCGTAGAGCAACGAGATTGATGATTTTATCCAATCGAAGGCACGCTTAGCAGCAAAACGAAACGAAACCATCGTCACCATCGTTCGCTCGATTCAGACGCGCGTCGCGCGCGCGTCGCGTCCTTCTCGTCGTCGTCTATTCGCAGTCTCTCTGGCGGTCTTCAACCATGAACCGTCTGAAGATGCATCAGTTTTAATACAGAAATCACATACATCATACTAAATACCCATACAAAACGTGTTCAAATTTGCCGCTTCAATTCAACGCAGTGACTCGACGACGGCGACACAACGCGACGACGCAACGCGACGACGACGACGACGACGACGTCGTCGCGCGAGGAAACTCGGCGACACTACCGACCGCCCGACCGCCGATTCGTCCGCCCCGTCCGTCCGTCCGGCTGATCGAACGGACGGAAAAGACTGACTGATTCGAGTCGATCATCATCGTACTTTTTAAATTTGAAATTTGAAGAAGCGATGTGGTGCTTCGACGTCGAAGCGCGGATCGAACGAAACTCGATCGTGAGCTCGCACGCGTTGAAACACGCGACGTTGCGCGGACCGGGATCGAGCGAGGTCGGGGACGGCGGTGGGTCGACGGTGCGGTGTGTGAATGAAAAGCTGACGAGCGCAGAGTGGCGAGGGGCGGATGGGAGAGACTTTGCGTTCGCGTTCGGCGAGGGCGGAAAGAGCGGTGGACACCGCGTGACGGTGCGAGAGGTCAAGGCTATCTTTGGGAAATTTATAAAGGATGGGAAGTTGACGATTGAGAGCCGGGATGGGGTAAAGGTGTTGTTGAAAGGGTCGCCGGTGGAGTGCGGGAGGTTGATGAAGACGCTGACGACGCTGAAATCGTTACCGGCGGCGTCGAGGGAGGCGTATCTGTCGTCGTTGACGAGATGTGCGAAATGTGTGGGTAAGTGTCAGGCGAATGAGTTAAAGATGGAGGAGAGACAGCAAAAGGCGGCGGTTGCGGCGGCGGCGGCGGCGGCGGCGAGCGCTGAAAAGAAGAGGAAACGCGACGCCGTCGACGCCGAGCGACGCGCGGAAAAGGATTCCAAACTGGATGAGCAGCTTCGAAACCTCGAAGAGAAGAAGTTTAAGATTGAATCCGCGCGATCGGAGATTACGTCATTGAAGATTGACATCGAGGGCGAGCGCGAGGCGCTGCTAAAGGAGAAGGAATCGATCGTGCAATCGAGACGCGAGCTCGAAGATGAAAAGCGGTTGCTTCAACACCAACTCGGCGAGGCGGCCAAGGAACGCGCGAGAATTGAATCCGAACGCAAGTTTGCGGAGATTGAGAGCCGTAGACTCGCCGAAGAAGAGGCACAGAACGCCGAGCGGGCCAAGGAGATCGAGACGGAGCGCGTGCGGTTGAATGAAGCCAAAAGGAAGCTCGAGGAGGAGAGGGAAAAATTTGAATCTGAACGCTCGTCGTTTGAGAACGACGCATTTGAGGCGCGACGCGCGCAGTCATCGCGGCAAACTGACGCCGAGGAACAAGCGCGACGCGTTCGGGAGGAAATCTTTAGACGAGCTCAGGCGCGCGCCGAAGATAGGGCGAACCAGACGAAGAGGTCGACTCAGAATTTGAAGGCGGCGTCTCCGTCGAGCTTTTACGGTACGGCGAAGAAGAAGGCTAAGATTGTCATGGACGACGACGACGACGACGACGAAAACGACGACGGCGACGACGACGATTCGAACAAGGAGAACAAAGAAAATGAAAACCGTCGCAAGCAGGAACTCCTGGAACGAATGCGCAAGGCGGAGCTCGAACGACAGCTCAAGGAGAAGCTCGCTCGAGAGGCGTGCGAGCGAAGAACGCAAGAGGCGCAGCGTAGAAAAGAAGCCGCCAGAAGAGCGAGCGAAGAGCGAGCGCAGCAAGCCCGCAGACAAAAGCAAGAAGACGAAGCTAGAGATCACCATCGGTACAAGGCGCAGCAACACGCGCGAATGCGAGAGAATTCGAGAACAACCTCAATCCCGACAGCTAACAAGGCTATGTGGGAGTCGCACCTCGCGGCGCTTGAACATTTAAAATCTCGACCGAAAGGGTCTCTCCGCGAGTCGGATTTCCCCTGGCCTCCGCCGCATAACATTGCTTTTTTCACAAAGTCAGACACCAAGGTGGATAAGAAGAAAAAAGTGATGAAGGCGACGCTCTCCTGGCATCCGGATAAGTTTGAACAGAAATTTGGCCAGCTGCTCAGAGAGGATGAGGCGAAGAAGATACGAGACCGCGTTCGAGCGCTCTCTTCGCAATACATTGAGCTTCGTCACGTCTTGAATGGTCAGTGAGTGAAGCAAAGCAAATGAAAATTATTTGACGTCGCGCGAGGCGTCACTAGCACAGCGACTAGCGTTACAATATTACAACAATCAGTAAATGGACAAATCACCACAACGGCGGGTTGAGCACGAGTTCTCTATCGTAATCGTCCACGTGTCCGGGGACCTCGAGCTTTGCGTTCACGTCTTCCAATCGAACGTATTCGTGCAAATCACAAATGGTGTCGACGTATTCCACTTTTTTGAACAAGCGCGATTCGAGCTGTAGGACATCCATCGTCCAGATGGCAGCTTTGAGCACCGCGGTTGGATGGATGACAAAGACGCATTTGAGCGTGTCCTTGTGCTGCGGACCGAGCGCGACGTGAAGCTTTCGAATAAAGTCTAGACTCGGCGGTGCGCCGTAAGCCCCACCGGCGTGATGGTACACGATGACGTAGCCACGAGGGTTGTTCGTCACCGATTCCGTCGAGAGCTCTTTGGCCACGTGCGCGAGAAGCTTTTGTTCCTCGCCCGCCTTGATGAGCCTCTCCAAATAGGCGGCAACGACGACGACGATGCGTCGTCCAATGTAGTCTCGGTGCTTCTCCAAGTAAATCGCCTTTGCGTCGCTGACATCGCTAACATCCATCGATTGCGCACGCTTCAGCAGATTCGTGCGCTGTTTCTGTTCCTCTTCCACCGTTCTCCTATCCTCCACGGTGAGTCCGGTGTCTACGTTTGCACCCGGCACGGAGAAAGTATTCACTGAAGGCGTTCCAACTTGCCACCAATTTTCCGTATCATCCCCCACCTCAGCGTTGAACATCTGTTGACGTTGACGTCGCGATTCTGGATCGATGCTCATCGACATGAAGACGCTCGACACGGCGGGTAACACGGACGCATCCGCGTCGTCCAAACGCACTCCGGCGCTGCGATTAAAGCCGCTTTGCGAGGTGTCATTGATCGGTGACTTTCGTCCTGGAAACGCATCGATGCGCATCCTCCTCTCGTCAATCACTAACTCACCGTACTCGTTGCACTCTTTGTCCTTTAAAACTTTCATCGACCGCGCCAACTCGGAGGCATTCCTCGGAAAGTATGTAGCGAGGGCGTCTATGTGATGTTCTCGCGAGTCCGCGTCCACGCAAAACACCACCGCGTCCAACTTCTTCGGATATCGTTCCAAAAACCGCCGCACCGTCCGAACGCATACCATCGCCGCCATATCGACGGGATACCCTTTGCTCTCTATGCACGCTGGCGTGATGGCGATCGAACGCATTCCGCATTCGTCAACCGCCTTTGTCAACGCCGAAACGTAACAGTGACACAACGCGTTTTCCGAAGCCGTCGCGTACTTCTCCGCGTACCTCGGCCCCACCGTGTGCATGATTCGCCGAGCCGGAAGTCGATGCCCCGATGTCACCGTCGTCCCTCCAGTGCTCGCCTTTTCCGACGTCGCCCGCATTTCATTTTCCAAACCGACGCCCGCGGTTTCGTGAAGCGTCTGCTGCCAAACGCTCTCCTTCCCGTACTGTCTCTGCAGCGCCTCGTTCGCCGGCGTCGTCACGCAATCGACGGCAAGAAGCCACGGGTTGAAATCCTCCGCGTACACTCGCACGCGCGCGTTCAAATCGTTTCGCACGCCGAATTTCGGCGTCGTCGATGCAACACCATCTTCTTTAGCGTCGCTCTCATCGGCATCAAACGCCCGTTGTTTCGACGTCGTCGACGCCATCGAGTCATCGCACCACCGGGGCAAATCATCGATGGTGACCCTCGGCGCGTGCTTCGACGGCGCCAGACCGACGTCGTACGACGGTGCGTCGTAGCGCGTCATTCGCGTCTGTTCGCGTGTCGGTCTTTGGCGTCCTCCCGCGGACGTCACACCTCGTCGCCTCCCGCGCGCGAAAACCCCGAACGACGGAAACCGACTCGCGGTCGAACGCCCGGTGCGCATTTTCGTCGTCGAGCGCGTCGCCATGGCGAAGAAAGGGCGCGAGGCGCGCATCATGCGCACCATCACGAAGATTCGCGGTGAAAAGCTCTCCGCCGCTTTGCAAAAGCGCGCGCTCGCGCGACCGATGGACGACGACGCCAAGCCGAAATCGCTGTGGAAGAAGCGAAAAGAGCGAGCAAAGATTCGGGCCGAGGCGCGGGGGACATCGGAGGCGCCGCATGGGTATCACGGGGGCGCGCGGGTGTTGCTCGTGGGCGACGGAAACTTGTCCTTTGGGTTGGCGTTGGCGACGCTCTTCGGGAACGACGCGTCTGGACTCGTCGTGACGTGTAAAGAGGCGGAGCATGTGGCGAAGAGGGTGTATCCATCGTGTTCTGATAACGCGGAGACGCTCGAGGCGTGCGGGGCGACGGTGGTGTTCGGGGTGGAGTGCGAAGCGCTCGCCGGGGCGGCGGCTGAGTTGCAGCGAAGCGTCGGCGGCGCGTTCGATCGAGTCGTATTCAACTTTCCCGATGCCGGTGTGGGTAAGGTGGGCACGCTGAGCGTTGGTGTGCAGAGAGCGCTCATAGCAAGCTTTTTTGAGCAAGGACCAAAGCTTTTAAAGCAGAATGGTGAGCTGCACTTGGCGACGCAAACCTTTGCGCCGTGCGCAGCGTGGAACGTGGAGGGACTCGCAGCCAAGGCTGGGTTGGTTTTTAAAGCGTGCGTAGAGTTTGATCCGAGCGAGTTTCCGGGATACGAGTACTGTCACACCCCTGGGGAGGATGAGACGGAAGAAATGGTGCCGAGAGAGGAGGATATCACCGCGGGCGAATGCGTGACGTACGTCTTCGTCAAGCCGCAGCGTTGATTGAGCGCTTCCTCAAGGAGACGCAGAGAACGATGCGAGGAAAACGTTTATTAGTAACAGAGAAAGTAGTTGTGAGATTGATCCTATGGAGGCTCGGTGTTGTAAATTAAAAATACCTGAAGATTCGAGGTGTTTGCCAATAATTTTTGTACAAATACGTCGTCATTTTTTATCGCGGGGTTGGTTCGGAGTTCAGCTTTATTCGTCAAAGTCCGGGTCACCGACGACGTAGCCAGCGTATTGGAGCATCGGTACGACGAAGGAGATGACGAGCAAGCCGATGACGACGTTGGCGAAGACGTCGCGCTTTTCGTTGGTTTCGGCGCGCGTCTTGAAGTTGCTACCCTTTGCCGCTTGGTACTTCTCCGGCGGACCCGGATCAGCCTTACCCTCCAAAACGGCGGAGATACGCTTCACCGAGGACACCAACGCTTCGTTGTACTTTTCTTGCTCGAGGTTAACCCCGTAGTTGCTCGTCAACACGCTATCGATGAGCGGATCACCGACGGCTTTAAGAAACTTGGGCCCGCCCACGATGGCGCCATCCTTGGTAGACTTGACCAACAAAAGGTTACCCTTGTTCGTCCCTTCCTCCACCGTCGGGTACCAGTTCTCCAGCGCTTTATCCCCGAATCCAAACGGATCCGTTTCGAACACGAGCTTACGCACGGTGATGACGTTCAGGTGATACCCCGTCTCGTCCTCCAGCTGCTTGAGCTCCTTGTTGATGGCGCTCGCCGAGGATCGGCTCATCAACCCGGCGTCATCGACGATGTACCCCTCTGTCGGTTTCGGCGTCGCCAAAATTTCAATCTCACCCGCGTTCGCGGCACCACCGCTCAGGCCCATCGTCGCCGCGAGCGCGAGTCCAACGCACGTCTTTTTCGCCGCATCCATCAGGTCAGCCGCGATCGGCATCGCCGGTTTACGAACCGCAGTCATCTTCGCCGCGTCACCGCGGCGGCGCGTCGCCGGCGCTCTCACCGAGAGGTTCGCCTTTGTCGTCGTCTTCGTCGTCAACATCTCTGCTTGCGTCCGTCGTCCGTCGTGCGTCGCGCGCTGACGACACGCCGTTCGAAGGGCCGACCGAGTCACCTGAGTCAGACGGACAGAATGGCTTCGGTTGACGAGTCATTACTCAAACAAGTTACACAGGGTCGACGAACCACCCCTTGTGGATACGATTTGTCTTGCAAAAACACGTGCGTTTTGATAGGAATTAAAGTTTTCTTGGATGGCATGAGAAACTAAGATTACAGGATACGAATGTCCGATAAATATTTAGTAGTGGTCTATATAAATATTATTCGGACGTTCGACACATAATAATCTATGTATCAAGTGGATTGTTGTACATGTTGTACCCTATCTGTATTTTTGTGAACGATGGATCGATTGGAACGTCCAACACCTCAGTCGCCGACGACGCCTTTGACCAGGACGCGATGACGACGCCGGGCGTTGTCGTCGCGAACGCATCGTCGTCACTCTCGGTTCGATGCGTCGGAGGGGCTGGGGGACGCGCGCATCGTCGGTGTCGTGGGGGTAATCGTAAGCATCAGTTTGGACAACGTCTCGATGACGCGCAACGACGACACGGGTTGTTCGCGCGTCGCGTGCACGGCGGAACGACGACGACGCGTTGGAATGATTGTCCGACGCACGTTACTTTTTCGTCGTCGTACGCGGATTCGCCGACGGCTAACGATGGATCGAGGAACGGGGCTGTCGAAGAGAGCGTCGGCGAAACCGCGGCGGAGCGCGTCGTCGCGTTCGCGACGGATTGGACCAAGGAGAAAATGTCGAGGTGGGAACCGCCAAAGTTTTTGTGGAGAACCGCGGCGACGGCGTTGTTGTTCGGGAGCGTGCTGTTTCGGATGATTCGGGAACCGAAGCGGGTGAACTGGGAGCAGACGATTCAACAAATTGCGAGAATCGGTCCGCAGACGCTCGGGGTGTCGTTGTTGACGAGCTCATTCGTCGGGATGGTGTTTACGATTCAGTTTTGTAAAGAGTTTGCCAAGGTTGGGTTGAAGAATGCGATCGGTGGTCTGCTTGGATTGGCGTTTGCGAGAGAGTTGACGCCGGTGATTTGCGCCATCGTGTTGACGGGTCGGATTGGAAGTTCCATCGCAGCCGAATTGGGTACGATGCAAGTGACGGAACAAGTAGATCAGCTCACCGTGCTCGGGACGGATCCGGTGGATTATCTCGTCATCCCGCGCGTCATCGCGTGCGCGTTGTCGCTTCCGATTCTCAGCTTGATTTCTTTTGCGCAGTCATTGGCGGCGAGCATTTTTCTCGCCGACTTGCGTTACGGCGTGACGCCAAACGTCATCATCGACAGCGCCGCCAAGTACCTCGAACCGAGCGATATCGGCATCATGACGGCGAAATCCATCGCTTTCGGCGCCGTCATCGCTGTCATCTCCTGCGGGTGGGGCACGACGACTACTGGAGGCGCCAAGGGCGTCGGCGAGAGCACGACGGCGTCTGTAGTCATTTCTCTCACCGCAATCTTCGTCGTAGACTTTGTACTCAGTCTCATCTTCTTCAACAAGTGAGCAGCCCGCGGGATCAATCCATGGGTCAATGGAGAACGGCGCAGCCATCACGGCGTTTTGATAGTAGAAATTGTAACTCTAGTCTCATCACAACTTCACTTGCCGGCTGCGCTCATGACGACCGAACCTCACCCGCCGGTATGTCGCCATTACGCCCGTCGAGGCGCGTGCGCCTACGGCGACGCGTGTAAATTCGCCCACACCCTCACCGACGGTCCCGCAACCGCGGATGCGCCGTCGACGACGCGTCGAGGGGCGCGAAAGTCGCGCACTCGTGCTGGGCGTCAAAAAGTAAAAATTTTCGTGCGCTTTCTGTGTCGCGCATTCACGCCCGAACAGCGCGCGCGCGTCGTCGACGTCGCCGGGGGTAACGGAAAGCTCAGTTTCGAGCTCCTGAACGCCGGGGAAGGGGCGTCGACGGTAACGGTGGTTGACCCGAGGAAGATGCGAGGAAGACGGTTGGCGGAGCGTTTCGCTCGTCGGTTAAAACTTCAGGATGTTCGTGAAGTGCGAGCGCCGACGCACGCGAGGGTGTACTGGACTGCGGCAATGTGGGATTTCAAAGATGAAAGCGCGTGGGAGGACGCGGTGGGGGCGTCGCGGAGCGCGGCATTGGCGACGAGGTGGTCGACGAGTGGACTCGTCGTCGCGAATGGGAAATCGGCGGCGTACGAAGACGGAGATAAATCGCGGCGAGTTCAAGTGACGAGCGAGGGGGTGTCGATGGCGACGGTGGCTGCAGTAGATCACAGTGACGGTGATGATGACGGCGTCGGCGAGGGTAGCGAAGGCGAAGAAGAGGGAGAAGAGGAAGAGGACGATTTCGTAGAAGAACTCTCCTTTGAAGCGACGTTGGACGCGATTCGTCACGTCGTCAACGATTCCACTCTCGTAGTCGCTCTACACCCAGACCAAGCGACAGACGCCGCTTTAGATTTCGCGTTAGAGCGAAAACTCCCGTTCGCTATCGTTCCCTGTTGCGTCTACGCCAAGGAATTCGGCAAGCGACGTCTCGCCGACGGTTCGCGCGTCACTTCTCCTCATCAACTCGTCGAGTATTTACGACAACGCGCGGCGTCATTCGGCGCCGACGCACGCGTGGAGACGCTGCCTTTCCCGGGTAAAAACGTCGTCGTGTACAGTCACGGCGCCGACGCGATGAGACCGCTGTGCGTAGCGATAGAAGAGAAACTGTAGTTGTAGAGTTGTACCCAAATTTGAGCCTTTGACAGAACCCGAAACGTCACTTTGCGTCTCACCGCGCGCGTCAACCATGTCCACCCTCGACCTCGCGCGCGTCACCGCGCACGCGCGCGCCTCGACGCGTCCTCGATGCGTCGACGGCCGATCGCCGTGCGTCTCGGCGCTCGCGCGTCGACGCACGCGAACGTTGCCTCGTATGACGTCGACGAAAGCCATCGATCCAACCGCGCTCGAAACCGTCACGCAAACCCACGAACTCCTCGTGGATGAGTTCGGCGACGCGTACGAAACCTTCCCAGAGTGGCAGCTGTGGTTCGGGTTCTTCGCCGGGGTGTTTCCGTTTGCGATTGCGGCGTACGAGTTTGGAAAGCGCGCGTTGATTCAACGCCGGTGCGCGTACTGCTCGGGAAGCGGTCTCATTTCCGTCGGTCCATCGCGCGAGGACAGCGCCGGCGAGCCGAGACTCGTCAAGTGCACGCAGTGCGGTGGGTTTCTCCCGTGGCAGAGCTGGGAGCGGTTTTTGAGCAGCGATCCGGGGAACGGCGGGGTGTTGCGAGCGCCCAAGGGACAGACGAGCGCGTTTTACGATGTCTCAGCGAGCGTCGAAGCGAGTCGTCGCGCCGCGCAGAAACGCGATGAAGAAGAGTTCGACGGTGATACGAATGACGAAATCACCGCACCTTAGATGGGGAGACCCACGTCCCGGCGTGGTATTCTAGTAGTAATGAGACATTTAACGTTAAAACGCGCGCGTCGCTTCACTCGCGTGCTTCACAGTTCGCCGCAACCGACGCACCATGCACCGCGTCGCCGCGTCCTTCGCGCGTCCACTCGCGTCACACATCGCGCGCGACGTCCCAAACCGTGCCTGTCGTCCCACGCATCGTCGTCGCGCGCCGCCGCACGTCGTCGTCGGTCGAGCGACGTCGGCGGATAACCCGCCGCCGGTTCCAGAGCTCGCGCTTTATTCCACCCACAGCGTCGGCGCCGCCGCGGACGACGCCGACGGTGTCCCACGACTCGACGACGGCCGGGTCGCGCTCAAAGGCATGCGTCGGTCCGAGCTCTCGGATTGGCTCGAACGCGTCGGGGAGAAGCGAAATCGCGCGGATGGACTGTTTCGGGAAATGTACTCGAGGGAGGCTTCGTTGGCGAAGAGCGCGTTGGATTCGGATGGGTTTGGGGAAAAGTTTTTAACGAGGTTAAACGCCATCGCGAGTTTCGAGGGTGGGCTCGAACTCGAGAGCGTGCGGGAGGCGACGGATGGAACGAAAAAGTTGACGTATAAACTCGCGGGTGGTGGCGTGGTGGAGAGCGTTTTGATTCCGGCAAACGGCAAGGATGGACCGGGGAGAACGACGGTGTGCGTGTCGAGTCAACTGGGATGCGCGATGAATTGTCAGTTTTGTTACACTGCTAAGATGGGACTGCGCAAGAATTTAACCGCGGCACAAATCGTGGAGCAGGTGGTGCAGGCGAGACGGATGTTGGGAAGCGACGCGGTGAGCAACGTCGTCTTCATGGGTATGGGCGAACCGTTGCACAATGTGGATGAAGTATTGCGCGCAGTGGACGTGTTGCTCGATAATAAAGGTTTAGCGTTCAGTAGAAATAAAGTCACCGTGAGCACAAGCGGGTTGGTTCCTCAGATGGAACGGTTTCTGAGCGAGAGCGAGGCCAGTCTCGCGGTGTCTCTCAACGCCACGACAGATTACATTCGCAATTGGATCATGCCAATCAATCGCAAGTACAATCTGGAGTCTTTGCTCGGGCTCTTACGCAGGGAGTTCCCGCGTAAGACTCTCGGTCGTCACCAGCGACAAGTTTTCTTCGAGTACATCATGCTCGAAGGGGTGAACGACACGGATGAGGATGCCGAGCGTCTCATCGAAATCGCCCGCGACTTGCCGTGCAAAATAAACTTGATTTATTTCAACACGCACGAAGGGAGTGAGTTCAGGTGTAGCGATCAAGAGCGAATTCAAGCGTTTCGACAAAAGATTGTCGATGGCGGTGTGATGTGCACCATCAGACAGAGTCGAGGAGACGAAGAGATGAGCGCGTGCGGCCAACTGGGCAAGCCCGAGGATGATTTCAACGCAAAGCCGATGCCTCCGCGGATGAAAGATCCGCGAACGCGCGTTCAGACTCGCGCGCAGCGCATGTGAGACTCGTCTAATGTACATGCTCATTGTTTTATTATTAGTACCAGATAGCTTCTACAGAAAGTGATGCCCGGTAGGCTGTAAAAATATCATTTTTGTGCCTCTAACCGGCCCCGAGCGACGTTCATCACTCGGGGCCGAATAAACCATGTTTCTCGAACTCTCGCTGCGAAGCGTTTCTCAACAGCTGAGCCGCTTCCTTGTGATCGTTCGCTTCGGCGAGTTCGAGCGCGGTCCCGCTCGCAGATCTAGGAATGGTGGACTCGGATGCGCTGTGTCGAATGTTGGCGCCGCCTTCGAGCAAAGCACTCAACGAAGAGCTCGACCCGTTCGCCGCCGCCACGTGCAAGGCGGAATACCCACCTTTCATCTCACCTTTTGGTCCATTCACGCTCGCACCCAAACGAATCAATAGCTTCACCATGGCACCCTTACCCGCGTGCGACGCGACGTGCAACGCGGTGCACCCGTGCTTATTCTTGACGTTTACATCCATGCCGGGCGCTTCGCACAAAACCTCAGCCACATCCAACTCATCCGCTCGAGCCGCTTCGTGCAACGCAGTATCCCCAAGCTTATCCGCCTTCATTACGTCCGCACCGTTCGCCAAGAGCAACCGACACACGTCCACCTGACCCCAACTCGCCGCCGTGGCCAACGCGCTCACGCCCGCCTCGTCACACTCGTTTACGTCGGCACCCATTTTTAACAACGCCTCCACCGTTTGCACATCCCCGTCTTCACACGCGTTGTGTAACGGCGTGTGTAAATCATGCTGCGTCGTCATCATCGCGAAAAGAAAACAAATCGTCAGTCATCCATCACTCGGTTCGTTCCAACCGTTCGAGCTCGCGCGCTTTGAACAAAACCTCAAAATCTTGTTTCGAATTCCCGCGTCCCCGCACGCACGACATCGACGCACCTTTGGTCCCGTTTGCACGAAATCATCCATTTCCTTTTTCAACGCATTCTTCATCCTCGCCGCGCGTTCGCGTTGTTCCCGCATCTGCGCCGCGTGGCGTCGAAGCGCTTCTTCGCTCAAGCGTTGCATGCTGACTGGACGTGTGTTGCGTTCGTTCGACGTCTTCGCGCGTTCGTTCTAGGTCTCGCGCGCGTCGTTCGACGTGACGGAACGAAGTAACGGGGTTTGCTTTCCGAAACCCGACTGGCGCGCGCGTCGAACGTGTCGCGCGTCGGCGTGTATCGTCGTCGAAGCGTTTCGCGCGCCGTCTTTTTTTACATTTTGTTTCGGATTGTGCCATCTTCGAACGTTTCGTGTCGATCGATACTTTTGTCGATTACATTCTTCGATCGATACTTTTGACCATGGATTGAGTATTTCTATGCGTAAAAAGAATCGATCGATACCGTGGTGCAGAATGCAAATCTCAATTTCGTCTGCTCGTCGGCACTCGTTCGCCTGCACTCGCGCGCGCGCGTCGATTCGACGATTCGGTGACGCGCGGGATAGACGAAACAGAAATGTTTGCGCGTTTTACGACGACACGCGGTGGGTGAACGGCATCGACAAAGGGATAAGACGGGAGTAAAGTAGAGACTCACCGATGGGTGTCAAAGGTCTCTGGTCCTTGTTGGAACCCACGGGACGGCGCACGGATTGCGAGACGCTTCGCGGGAAACGCGTCGCGGTCGACGCGTCGATATGGTTGGTGCAATTCATCAAAGCCATGCGGGACGACAAAGGGGAGATGCTGGAGAATGCGCACTTGGTGGGTTTTTTCAGACGAGCGTGTCGGTTGTTGCACCACGGAGTGCTTCCGGTGTTCGTGTTCGACGGCGCGACGCCGGCGCTGAAGAGACGGACGACGGCGGTGCGAAGAAGGCTTCGGGAAGAATCTGCGGCAAAGGTGCGGAAGACGGCGGAGAAGGTTTTGTTGAATGCGTTAAAGCAAGAGGCGCTGAGAAGGAGTCGTGAGGCGAACGAAGCGGCGGCGACAAAGGATGGGGGTTTCGAAGCGTTTTCGATGAATGCCGACGGTGGGGAGGCGGGAGGGAAGGGGCTCGCGTTGATCGAGTCGAATGGCGGCGTTGGTGCCGCCGACGATGAGGACTGGGAGCGAGATTGGGTTTCAGAGGAGGAGTACGAAGAAGAGGAAGAGGAAGAGGAACTCGACATGTTCGTGCCAGACGGAGAGTCTATCGATCCCGAGGTTTTGAGCGCGCTCCCGCCATCCGTGCGTCTCGAGGTGATTGCGAAGATGCGTGATAAACGCGTCGCGGATAACCGAGAACACTTTGCCGCGGCTTCGGGTAAAATGCAAGAGTTTAGCGCGCTGCAACTTGAGACGTATCTCAAGGGTACGAAATTGAAGCGTCAAATCGACGACGTCATGCAACGCTCGGACGCGAATGACCCGATGATGTCCAAGCGCGTTGCCGCGCTGGATAACAGAGATTTCATCTTTGCCGGCCCGTCGTCCCTCAATAAGGCGAATGGCGATCGACTCGCGCTGCCGTCGACATCCGGCATGGAGAGTCTCAAGTCGAAAGTCTTTTCGCCAGAGTCCATGTTCAAATCGAGACGAAACCGCGCGCAGACGTCGCTCACCGCGCCGCAGGAGCAATTCCTCGTCACGAATCTACACCCAACGCTTCCGGCGCCGTCTGTCGCGAAATCCATCGCGGAAACGCCCATCATGTTGACGGACGAACCGTCCACGCTCGATTTACAAATTTCATTTTCGACGGAGAACATCAAGGCGGCATCGAAGGATCCGCTCTTCGCCGATCCTGGAGACGCCGTAGAAGGCGACGACAACGACGACGACGACGATGATGAATGGGAAGACGTCGATGATGAAGAGCCACCGCCGGCTAGGTTAGCTTTAGCCGCCCCCGTCGCGTCTCCCGCAAAAGATGTCGTGGATCTCGCGGATGAACACGACGACGAAGACGTTCCGCACGGGGAATTGGTGCCTCGTCGTAAAGAAGTGTACTCGTTAAGTCACGGTTTTCTCAAAGGCCGGAGTCTCGGTGGTTGGGACGCAGAGGAAGAAGAAACGCCCGCGGAGAAAATCACGGATGAAGAGGTGGATGAAGCGAATCTCGACGCGGCGTTAGCCTTGGGATTACACGAGGAGGGACGAGCTGCGGCGCCGATGAATGCCGACGACGAAGACGCGCAGTTACAAAACGCCATCGCGAACAGTCTCGCGTCGGGCGAAGAGAAGAAGAATGACGAGACACATCTCGACGCACTGGATGGCGATGAGAATGACCTGGAAGCGGCGATCGAGATGAGCCTCGCTGAAGACGATTCAACGATGCCCAGGACGACAAAGAAGACGGAGACAAAGGAGGAGGAACCGATGGTGGACGAAGAGCCGACTCTGGACGAGGAACCGCAACTCACACCGGTGGAAGAAGCGAATGAAGAAGAAGAGGCGTGGATCGCGGCGGCTAAAGAAGTGGAGCGACTCGCCGAGCGCGATAAGATTGAAAAGATGCTCAAAGAGGCGGAGGAAGAGCAAGCTCGATTGAAGCACGAGGTTCGACAGGCGAAACAAGGCGCGGAGCACGTCACGGATGACATGTACAGAGAGGTACAAGAGCTTTTGACGCTCTTTGGCATTCCCTACATCATCGCACCGCAAGAAGCCGAAGCACAGTGCGCGTATCTCAACGAACACGGATTTGTGGACGCCGTCATCACCGACGATAGCGATGTCTTTTTGTTTGGAGCGAAGTACGTCTATCGCAACTTTTTCGCAGAGAAAAAGTATTGCGAAGTGTATTCGACGGATAGAATCAAACGAGAGCTCGGGGTCGATCGCGACCGGTTCATTCAACTAGCGCTTTTGCTTGGGAGCGATTACACCGAGGGCATCAACGGCATCGGGATCGTCAACGCGCTCGAGATTGTGTGTGCGTTTAAAGGCGACGTGCTGAGCGCGAGCAAAGCGTTTAGAGAATGGATAGATTTGGAAGAGTTGACCATCGTTCCCGACCACTTACTTCCTACGGGAAGCCAAGAGTCGCCATCGAAGAAGAAACCCGAAGAAGATCCTCTCACGGCGGCTTTCAAGGCGAAACATCGTTCGCTGAAGAAGAGCTGGGAGGTACCTGCGAATTACCCGTCTCAGGAGGTCATCAAGGCGTACCAAACCCCGTCGGTCGACAAGAGCGAGGAAAAGTTTGAGTGGGGCAAGCCCGACTTGGACATGCTTCGACTCTTTTGCATCAAGACGTTCCACTGGAGCAGGGATTCTTCCGATCAAATTTTAGTTCCGATGATGAAGTCATGGGCCAAGCGTGACGCTCAGCGCCGAATCGACAGCTTCTTCGAGGCGACGCACTCCGTCGGTGGACGCGTGGCCAAGTTTAGATCGGCGCGCCTCGGGGCCGCGGTGGCCAATCTCACGAACGACCCAGAATCCGCCGCCGATTTGTTTTTACAGCGCGGACCAGACAATGCGCTCGACGAACACATCATCATCGACGATGGCGATGGCGATTTAAGCCGCGCGCAACCGCCAGACCAGCTTGCGTCCAACCAGCCCCGGCTCGATGATGACGACGACGACGAGCTCGCCGCGCTCGACCTTTCGCAATTTTCCGATAGGTCGCCGAACAAACCCTCACCGCCGGCGCCGGCGCCGTCTAAACGGCAACGTCGCGCCGCGCCCGCTCGTCGCAAAAAGTGAACGATTATTGATAACGTAGTAGTAAACGTAGCCGTCACGCCGCGCGTGACCTCATATTGATTGTTGTAATGTAACCGAAAAGAACGAACGACGCAGAAAGCAAAGCGAGAAAAAAACGGTAGAGCTAATAGTGATACGAATTGAAACAATCATCGCGCTTCTTTCTATTACACAAAACGCTCCTCGTACGTCCGACGCCCTACGCGTCGCCGCCCACCTCACCCACTCGCCGCGAGCACGACGCTCAACACCAAAAACCCACCGATGAGACCATACGTCACGTAATCCACCGCGTTCTTCGCCTGCGACGCGCTCCCGAACACCCGACCTTCGTTTAGCGAGTTGACCACGCCGTCGCCCTTTGGCCCCTGAAACATGATCAACGCCACCGTCGCGACACCGACGACCGCCCGCGCCGTCTCCAGCCCACCGCTCGCCGCCGCGATCGACGCGAGCTCGTTCGCCTCACTCACCCCCGCGCGCGTCGTAGTCATCCCTCCTCCTCGTCGTCGTTCTCGACGACGCACCGGTCGTACAGACGCACCAACGCCCGCGCGCTTTTCCACACCGCCCGCGCGTCGACGCATCGCCGTCGCGGGACGGAACGACGCCGCGCACACGGACGACGCACCCATCTATCGATCGTTCGCGCTCGCGGAGACCGAAACGCGCGGATCCGACCCGGGGGCGCCGCGACAAGTGTCGGGTTTCGCGCGCTAGGGCACCCGCTTTAACCTCACAATTTGACTCTGCGAAGACGATGATGTTCACGCTCTCCCGCACCGCGCCCGCGCCCGCGCCCGCGACGACGAACCGACGAACGAGCCGTCGGAAAACGTCTTTGTCGACCGTCGTCGCGGCGAAGCGTCCGACC
>Ga0255754_10001155_pt1 | contig 20651 bp, 20 predicted proteins | sample 101ome_22_FD_179954 | JGI IMG/M metagenome (GOLD analysis project Ga0255754, IMG submission 179954) | Coastal salt marsh microbial communities from the Groves Creek Marsh, Skidaway Island, Georgia - 101412BT metaG (version 2) | ecosystem: Environmental > Aquatic > Marine > Intertidal zone >... | reverse complement strand
TAGCACTCCAGTTACTAAAATTAATGAAAAAATTAACATCAGAGATGAAACCGAGTTGACAGCTGGCGTAACACCCTTCTTTATCATGCTGAATACATACACCGGCAATGTAGTACTTCCTGGTCCAGTAACAAACATTGAAATAACCACTTCATCAAAGGAGAGAACAAAAGAGAGAATTATGGATGCAAGAAGTGCTGGCATAACAAAGGGTAGAGTTACTTGTTTAATAACTTGGAAGTGATTTGCATATAAATCAGAGGCTACCTCCTCCAAGACTTTCAATTTTCTTGTTAATTTAGATCCAATTAAGACGGTGACAAAAGAGATGTTAAATGCAGTATGGCTAATGATTGTAGTTGCTATGCCAAGCTTGATCTCTAGGAAGTTACTTATAAACACAAAAAACACCAACATCATTGCTGCCATAGTGACATCAGGAATAACAATTGGAACATAAATAAATTTCTCAACAAAAGAAGTAAACCTATTCTTTACTCGAAATAAGTAGAGTGCAATACCAAAGCCAAATAATATTGAAAGTAAGGTTGAGACTACCGCAACGACTATTGAGTTATAAAGTGCATTTAATATGTTTTGATTTTGCAACAACTCTTGATACCACTGCAGTGTAAACCCAGTCCACTGATTAAAGTACTTTGACTCATTAAAGGAGAGACCTATCATCAAAAATATTGGGAGATATATAAAGACGAGAACAAAGACGTAGTTGAGTTTTAAAAATAGTGTTCTGTTCATAGGTTTCTCTGTCCTTCAAATTTAAAGAGAAGATTTATAGCAAAAACCATAAACAATAGAATAATCAAAGAGACAAGAGAGCCTAAAGGCCAGTTACTTGCCTGAATAAATTGTAGAACAGTAAAGTTTCCCAAATACATTGACTTAGATCCACCAAGAATTTGTGGAATTATGTAAGCTCCAAGGCTTGGAATAAATGTTAAGACTATTCCAGCAATAACTCCAGGAAGTGAGAGTTTAAAAGTTACATAATAAAACGCCTTAAATGGATTTGCATAGAGGTCTTTTGCAGATTCTAAAAGAGAGTCTTCAATATTTTCGAGTGAAGTGAATATTGGAAGAATCATAAAAGGGAGATAGACATACACCATACCTAATACAACAGCAAAATCTGTAAACAAAAGTGAAGAGACATCATAAAACATACTGACATACTTTGTAATTAATCCATTTTTGGAAACCAGAATTTTCCAAGAGTACGTTCTAGATAAAAAATTAGTTAAAAAAGGAATTGAGATAAGAAAGAGAGAGAAATACTTCATAGTGGTAGATAATTTTTTGATGTAATAGGCAAAGGGGTAACCAACTATAAAACAAATAAGTGTTACAAAAAATGCAGTGACAAAACTTTTATTAATAATAGGTAGAACATTGAAATCCAGTAGTTGAGAGAACGAATCAAAATAAATTTTATCAAAAGATGTTTTACCAGTTCTTGTTCTGCTCCCAAAGATGTATCTAAAAATAAATAATGATGGAGTAAAGAAAAAAACCGATAAGAAAATTATTCCAGGAAGTCCGAGGATGTTGTTGAGTTTATTTCTCGTCATCAAGAACCACCCAGGTTTTATTTATGAACCAGTACAAGTAAATTTTCTCTCCTTCATCTGGAATTGATAAATCAAAGTTATTTTCTTTAGAGATTTCAATCTTTGTATTATTGACAGAGACTATTACATCTAACCAGCTTCCTCTATATAAAATATGTTCAACAACGCCCTCAACACAGTTCATACTTGGCGAGGTTACTTTATTAAATCCAAATGAAATTATCTCTGGTCGAATAAAAATTAACCCAGGACCATTTTTTGTATTTGTAACTGCAATTTCTTCAAATTCATCTGATATGAATTTATCATTCTTGATAACACCTTTAAATACATTAGGATTGCCAAGAAAATTAGATACAAATTTATTCGTTGGTCTTTCATATAAAGATTCTGGATCATCTACTTGTAATATCTCTCCTTTGCTCATTACAGCTATCTTGTCAGACATTGCTAATGCCTCTGTTTGATCATGAGTTACATAGATAGTTGTAATTTTGGTAGATTCCTGAATAGATTTTATCTCTACCTGAAGTCTCTCTCTGAGTTTTAGATCGAGAGCACCAAGCGGTTCGTCCATGAGTAAGACTTCTGGCTTATTGATTAATGCACGCGCAATAGCTACTCGTTGTTGTTCTCCACCTGAGAGCTGATGAGGTTTTCTATTAAGATAATCTTTTAAATCAATTAACGAGATAACTTCTTCAAGGGATGATTCGATTTCTTTTTTTTCATATTTTCTAATTTTTAATCCAAAGATTATGTTCTCTTTAACAGTGAGATGTGGGAAAAGAGAATATGACTGAAATACGGTGTTAACAGGACGTAGGTGAGGCTCTTTATCATTAATTAACTGTTCATTGATATATACATTTCCAGAAGTTGGATGCTCTAGTCCAGCAACAATTCTTAAGATTGTAGTTTTACCACACCCAGATGGACCAAGTAGTGAGAAAAACTCGCCTTTTGCTACTTCAAATGAGATATCTTTTATTGCATCAGTTGTGGAAAATGACTTTGAAACATTTTCAAATTTAAGAGCATATGTCAAAACCACCTCACTTAATAAAACAAATATATTTTATGTAGAAATTAAAATATTTGAGTAAAAAAAAGAATTTTTCAGAAATTATTAAATATTATTATGAAAATTTTGATTAATATATCTGTTATTTTTCAATACAGTATGGACAGTACTCATTTATTTTGAAATCAGGTGAAGCTTTCTCTTCAGCTGATAAAGGCTCTCTACATATAAAGCAGTAAATGTACTCTGTCTCTTTTAAGTTCTTGTCTAATGCAACTCGCTCGTCAAACACAAAACAGTCGCCATTCCAGTACTTTCCACCAGTTTCTTTAAAGTAATCAAGCACTCCACCTTCGAGCTGTTTCACATTTGAAAATCCAGCTTTTAACATCACTGCTGAGGCTTTTTCGCAACGAATTCCACCAGTACAGTACATAACAATTTGTTTTTCTTTATATTCCTCTGGTAGTTCTTCAATAGCCTGTGGAAAATCCCTAAATGTATCAAGTTGCAGATCAACGGCATTTTCAAAGAGACCAACTCTTGTTTCATATTCATTTCTTGTATCTAGAACGATGACATCTTCATTATTTTCATACATTGCAAACAACTCTTGTGGTGAAATGTATTCTCCTGTTAACTCTCTGGGGTTTATGTCATCTCTTCCTAAAGAAATTATTTCTTTTTTTAATCGAACTTTCATTCTGCGAAATGGTTTTGTTGCACTGTAGGTTCTCTTTAGTGGGATATTAAGAAATCGTTCGTCCTCTTCCATAAACTCTAGATATGACTCTATTGCTTCTTCAGTACCTGCAATTGAAAAATTTATACCATTTGGACTGAGATAAATAGAGCCTCTTAAATCTAGTTCATTGCATTTATTTTGAAATGAAGGAATGAGACTACTAAGACCATCAAGGGGTTCAAATTTGTATCCTGCTATGTTTAAGTATTGCAATGTTTTCACAAAATAATTGTAAATCTAAATTACTTAATTTAAATAACTTTTTTAAAAGTTATTTAAATTTATGGATTTACTCTTAACGATGCAATCTCGTCTTGAAAAACATTTCCATAAAGATCTGTAAATTCTGCATATATTAAAAAGTCTCCCGGAAATGATCCAAAAATAATCGGATTATATTCAACTAAACCAGTCATAAATTTGGCTTCTTCATCATCATAAGCAATTGCTCTCGAATTTAATTGAATATATTCATACTCATTACCATTATCTGCAGTTCCACTCATATAAAACTTTGCGGAGATAAGATAATTAACATCTACGATTTGATAGATTGGTGCACCACCAGCGGTTCCTATTTGGACTCTAAAAGATTCTGTTTCATAATCAAAACCTAAACCACAGTTGTCTTCAACTCTAAAAGCAAGCAATACTGGATTTTCGTCAGCAATAGATTTAGTGACGTTTTCAGGAAGAGAAGTATATGTAGGCGCAGTTGTGTCAGTGAGACATGGGTTTACAACAAGCACATCTGGAGGAAGTACAAATATGTTGCCAAGTTCAGGAGTATCGACTAAATCTTCTACGCTTGGAATTTCAGTACCAAGAATTCCTCCCACAGTACCGTTATCATCTCCACCTTCTTCTGAGGCTTCCTCTTCCTCAACCGCTTCCTGTTCTGGATCTGCTGTTGTAACTGTAGAGGTTAAGGCACCACTGCTGTTGCCATTTTTATCTACTGCAATTATTTCTACTTTGTACTCTGTACTTGCAGTTGTTCCATTAACTGAAAATGTATTACTTTCTGACCCTACAGTTCCAGCACCAATTGAGTTAATAAGAATTTGATACTGTTCTATTCCAATATTATCGGTTGCAAATTCCCATGTGAAGGTAAACGATGTTTGGGTAATATCAGAAAAAATAATTGATGGATTTGGCCACACAGGGGCTTCTTCATCAACGTCAAGTTCTTCAACATTTTCATTTTCTACTACAATCTCTTCAACCTCTCTAAGAGTTGTAGGTGTGCTGACAACTTCGACTTTAGCTAGAGTTTCTTCAGCTAAAGTTTCAGCATCTTCTGTGATACCTAATCTATTTTTAACATTATCAATAACACTACCAATTGGAGTTGTGTCAACAAAGCTGTTTACCGGATTACCTTCAGAGACTGCAAGAATGAGAACGAGAACAACAATTCCCTGATTAATTAATCTTCGGTTTCTTCTTCGCTTTAGTTCCTCTTTTTGAAAAGCAAGTAAATCTTCATTTGAAGGTGTATTTACAGTATCTTGTTCAGCAGATTCCTGGGATGGAACTTCATTTTGTGGTTTCTTGTTATTTGATTCGTTTTCGTTCATGTTAAAACTTTAGTTGTTGCTTATTAAATTACAAGTATTCTATTTACACTAAACGCTAAAAATAGAAACAATTCTCTCCCACCATAAGTCACCACGAAAATTGACACTGGAACCAACATAAATTGCAAATAAAAGGAATAGAATGATTATTCTTTGTATCCATTTTGTCATATGTGTTAACCTCTAGCTAGAACTTCTTGTACATTTACTTCTAAAATAATATTATTCAAATATTTTACCTCTGTTACATTTCCACTTGCATCAAGAAGTGTATAGAGAATTGTGTAAGTACCAGGACACAAGTTAGCTGCTAATGGATCAAATCCAATTGAGTATTCATTTATATAAGGAGCATTTGCAGATGATTGATTTAAAAATACGTGTAAAGGAATCTGTTTAGCATATGTGCCATTTGCAACATAGGAATCATAAAATATCGCACAATCTGAATCTCTTTCTACATTAAGCATTTCTGCCCAGATTCTTATTCCGTCATAATATTGACTTACATTTAGAGGATATTCTTCATACTGTGTTGAAAAACTTGAGCTTGAGGTATTCTCAATTCTATTAACATAGTTAACTTCTACTGAATTCAGTAACGGATAAGTAACGTTACCAAAAGGACAGTTATCTGTTACCTGTAATGTAAATAACCAATTTACTGAAACATCCTCTGGTCCAAAAATTCCACGTACATAGCCATCGTCATCTCTTGCCACAGATATATCATCTACAATAGATCTATAAACAGTATTACTGTTGTGGCTTCCTCCAGAAACATAAGGAACGAGAACATCATTCGAACAATCAGATATAAGCTCAACTCCTTCCAAAATATTTGGATTAATTAAGTTGCCGGGATTAATTGAACTGATATCAGGAATAGTAATGAGAGGTCCACTACCAAGGATTCCACCACCATTATTATTATCTTCTTCTTCGGCTTCTTCTTCTGCAGCCAATATTTCTTCATATTCCTCAATCGCTTCATTCGCTAAGAAGTAGGCTGATTGATATTGTGTGTCTACTGAATATACTTCAGACCAACACCCTTGATTGTCTCCAATTTGTATAGCTAGGTTTAAAAAGTCGTTATGGCCAACTATTCCTTCAACATCAATACTAAGAAAAAGTCCATCTTTCTCACCTAATATAAATTTTGTTTCTTCTAATCTCTCTTCATTTATTAAATTGTCACTTGAATAAATAGCATTGGAGTAGATAGAACTGTCATAATATGAGATAAAAATCGGTTGTTGTTTAATATCTTTTAATTCAAATTCTGAAATAATATTTCTGTTTAAAAATATTTTAATTTTTGTTACTTCTTCATTGTCGTTTATATTACCAATATAAAATCTTGCAAGTTCGTCTTTAAGTAGTTCAGCATAAGCCTTCCGATATTCAAGCATATATTGAAAATTAGGGTCATTATTTCTTTGCTCATCTAATTCTTGCAATATAACTATTAAATTATTGATATTTTCAACTATATGATTAACTAAGTTTTGCGAACTTAATTCCAGGAATTCGTCAACAAACCCATCTTCTGTTACTAATGGATCTGGTTCATAATCCTCACTATTTACTAATGAAAAAAGCTGAACCAAATCTGTTCCAGACTTAAAATAAGGTGAATCGGTATTTGCCCCTAAAGTGTTGTTTCCTAACGCTCCATCAAACGGAGAAAGATATGGAGTTGTGTCAAAGTCACAAGAGACCTCAGATGCTGCAGCTCCAGCCGGACTATTTTCATTTGAGTTATCTGTTGAACCTGTATCTCCATTTTGAGTACTTGTATTGTTTGATGAAGCACCTTCTCTTCCCAGAACAGAATTCAATCTATTTTTTACGGAATCAATGACTTCTCCTACAGGAGTTGTGTCAACAAAAGCATTAACAGGATTTCCATCAAAAACTGCGAGAAGAAGAATTAGAGCAACAAGTCCTTGAGCTATTAATCTTCTGTTTCTTTGTTTTTTATACTGCTCTCTTTGAAATGCATAGGGGTCATAGTTCTGTGGTGGTACAGGTTGTTGAGGAGGTTGATATTGAGTTTGTTGTGGTGGTACAGGTTGTTGAGGAGGTTGATATTGAAGTTGTTGTGGCGGTACAGGTTGGTTTTCCTGTGGTGGTACAGGTTGTTGAGGAGGTTGATATTGAGGTTGTTGTGGCGGTACAGGTTGGTTTTCCTGTGGAGGAACAGGTTTTTGACCATCATCATTATTGTCTTTATTTCTTTTCTGAAAGAAAAATTTCATATTTTGATAATAGCAGTAAAGCAATAACGAAGAAATTACATATATATGTTTTAATTAATTGATGTTTTTGTGAATTATTTTTACAATATTAACAATGACACCTTTGAAATCTAAACTTTTTCAATTTATTAGAAAAACAACCACTAACTTTACAGATCTTGATCAAGACCCAATGCAGTTTCAAGAACAATTAAAAAAAGCAGAAAGACAAAGAAGAAATCAGAGAAACCAAATTGCAGGAATGCTCATACTTATTTTTCTCCTAGTTTGGTGTGATGGTAATCCAGTAAATGAGTTCGTAAGTTCTACACCTCTTGGAAATTTTGTAGACGACACAAAACAAATTGGTAGAAACATAGGAGAAGAATTAGGCATTAGACCATCTAATCCTGGCAATAGTCAAAATAACCCAGGAAACGGACAAGGTAACCCAGGAAACGGACAAGGTAACTCAGGAAATGGAAACAGACCTGATCAACCACCTGCAATCCCACAAGATCCACCTCCTGATGTCCCACCGCCAGCTGAGGGTTGCATTCCACCTGAATGGACCAATAAAGAAATAAATTTTGAAGATATTACAGAGACATCATTTGTTGTCACTTGGGGTGAGGCCGAAGATGATATTGCAGTAACAAGATGGAAAATAGTCCTTAATGATGACGTATTAATTATTCTTGAAGACGGTTCCGCAAGAAGTTATAGAATTACCAATTTACAACCAGGTACACAATATAAAGTAAAAATTGAACCAGGCGATGACCAGAATTGTTATGATGATGACAATCCAGAAGGTTTTGTAACAACTTTAGGATTACCTGATAATCCTGGAGAGACACCTGGCGATAATCCTGATGAAGATTCTGATGAGACCCCAGCCGACAGTCCTAATGAGTGTGTTGATGGATTTCAAGGCTTTGATAGACCGCTTGTAGAGGAATCATATTTAATTTATAACAACGGGTCCTTGTTCTTCAGACTTATGGGCATGAACAAAACACCTGAGGATTCTCTTGGTATAGCTTATATTTATGAGCAAGGTTCAGATGAAGTATTTGGAGCAATCGTATTCAATACCAATTTAAATATTGTGTATATGACTCCAAATCTAACCACTGTTCAATCTGGGGGTGACAGTAGTTCATGGGGACTTGATATGTCTGTATACACATATAGAGATGGAACAACTTTAGAAAAGGGAAGAGATTACTCATTTGTCATATATTTGACCTATGTATTCGATGATGATATCAACTATGTTATTGAGAATATAGATAATTTAGATGCTTTGGACAATTGTGGATTTATTGATAAACATGCAGTTGGTCCAGCAACTATTCCAAATGGAGATTCGTTTTTCTTTATGCCTCCAACAACACTTGTAGATTTAAATGTATTAATTCCTGGATTTGGTTCTGATGACGATGGAGACGACGGGGAGCCTATAGACAATTGTATAAGTCCACTTCCAACAGAGGTTCAGCCAAGCTTAATAAATGTTTATTTTAATTCTGTAGAAGTTCCTGAAGGAGGATCTATAAATGTTCCTTATTTTTCACCAGATCAATATCAGCAAGCTAGAGAGTGGGCATTCAATAATCAATTAATTATTCGTGTTGAAGATGATTGTGCAAGTTCACTTTCTGGATATTTTGGTTGGTATGCCGTAAATCATCCTAATGGAGTAGATGATGCTGGGTTTACCTGGTATGGAACAAGAGAAAAATTTGGAGAAGTAGACAGGTGTTCTGATCCTGAAGTTACATTTAACTGTCTTGATTCTAGTGAAATGAATTACGGTGAGACCACAGTTTGGGTAGGTATTCATGATGTTGCTAGTAATAATGAGTGGGATGGTTCTTGGGCATATTTAAGCAATAGAGCAGTGGGTTGGGATATGTATAGCGACCCTCAAGAAAGAACTTATGAAGTTTACTTAAGCAACCTTTCTTGTGTAACGCCTAGACTTACTTGTGGTGAAAACCCACCAACAGTTACTGATAGTCAACGCGTATCATCACCAGTACGAATTTTATTGTATGATAGAGACGGTAACGGAACAAGATATGACGATTATTTTACAATTAATTGGGTAACTCCTTAATACCATGAATTATTCACCAGAAGCTATAGAAGATCAAGATAAGAGAAAACGCAATCAGCGAATCATGATTGTAGGTTTAATAATTTTAATCTTGATTTTGGCATGGTGTTATGGACCAATCGGTAACTCCGATGATGGTAATGAAACAACTACTGAAACAACAGTAGTACAAGATGATCCAGGAGATACTCCAAGTGATGATCCAGGAGATACTCCAAGTGATGATCCAGGAGATACTCCAAGTGATGATCCAGGAGATACTCCAAGTGATGATCCAGGAGATACTCCAAGTGATGATCCAGGAGATACTCCAGAAACCTGTGTGCCACCAGTTTATAATCCCAATGCAGAAAGAACTGTTCTTAATGCAACAAATGATTCAATCACAATTGCTTGGAATAATGATATGTTTTCTGATGATGTTGGGATTACACAATGGAGAGTATTTTTAAATAATCAATTATGGTCAACCAATTTGGATCCTTTAGATTGGGTCAGTAATGGAAATTATGATAGAGAGTATACTTTTAATGGTTTATCTGCTGATACGCCTTATGTAATATTATTACAAGCAGGAGATGAAGATGATTGTTGGGTAGATGGTCCTACTTTTGAATATTCAACATCGACAACTCCAACTACAACCACTCCATATACTTGCTCTCCTCCTGTTTACAATTCTTCTGCTGGCGGAGAGGTTATTGAAAGAACCGAGACCTCAATCACAATTGCTTGGAATGATGATATGTTTTCTGACGATGTTGGTGTAACTCAGTGGCGAGTGCTAAGAAATGATGCAATTTGGTCAACTACTGATGACTTGTCACTGTGGTCTAGCAGTTCTGCATATGACAGGGAGTTTACTTTTGAGAATCTATCCTCAGGCACTTCCTATTACTTTGAAATTCAAGCAGGGGATGCTGATGATTGTTGGACGGATGGCCCTACTTTTGAAAGCTCAACAACAACACCTAATATTTGTTCTGATCCAACATGGACGACAGACTATATCACAGCTTATGCACTTTCAACAACTGAGATCAGCGTTAGTTGGACTTCAGATGACGCAACTGACGATGTTGGAGTTACAGGATACAATATTTATGTAAATGGTCAACTTTATACAACAGTTGACGCAAACACTACATATGCAAACATTACTGGATTATCTCCCGGAACCACTTACGAGATTGTAGTAGAAGCTATAGATGGAGATGGTTGTACCTCATCAAATAACCCATCTGCAAATGTAACGACTGATACTCCAGATCCTTGTTTAAGTGACTTTACACCCCCATCTTTGGTTGGAAGTTATGCTTTATTCTTCCCTAGCACTGGTCCAAACCTATCTACTAGTGCTACTGAAGCTCAGAGAGAAGTATTTTGGTTAGTCGTAAATGATCCATGTTTTGATACTTCTGTTGAGTTTGGAGGAGCTACAAATGGCGGAAATTATGTACGAGGTGCAAAAATCTCAACAACGTACTCTGTAATTAGTATTGTTAATAACTCAACAAGTACCTATGAATATATTTTCCCAACTCGAATTGACTACAATTACGAAACCGATGTCCCAAATAACTATAGAATCATAGTTACATTTGTTTATGTAGGAAGCATGCCAGTAAATACTGAATTGCCGTTAACTCTTTATCTGCAAGACACTAATGGAAACAGCAATACGATTCTTGACACCTTAAGACTCCTTTGGACTGAATAATATAACTTTCTTTAACTGTTTATGAAAAAAGTATTCTTATTGTTTGTTTTAGTATTTTTAGCTTGTTCAGAGCCTTTAGATCGGTCGATAGATGTTAATGAGTTACAAGAGACTACAACCACGATTTCAATTTCAGAAGTTGAAAATACAACCACTACTGCAATACAGCAAGAAATTGAAACAACAGAAAGTGTTGAAAATTTAGGAGACCCAGTGTATCTTTCAGTAGAATCTACAACACAACTACTTGATGGTTGCAAACCATTTAAAGGTTCATCGGTAAAGGTTGAGTGTCTCTCATATGGCAAAATAATTACATCTTTTTCTTTTGAAAATGAAGTTGTTGATATCACAAGTTTTAAAAATAACTTTTATGTCATTCTTAAGAGAGGACAGATATACCAATTAAATATCGAATCAGGTGAGAAAACACTATTTTTAGATTACAGCGACAAGGTTAGTTTCATAGGCGAAGGAGGAGTCCTAAGTCTTGCATTCAATTCGATTGGAAACGACTTTGTAGTTTCCTATGTCAATACACAGGGAGAATTAATTTTTGAATTGAATTTATACGAAAACAATGTTTTTGATGTTGTTAATAAAAAAATCTTATTGAAACTGAAAAATAATGCCAGGGTTCATTTTGCTGGAAATGTTGTATGGTCTGAGTATTTTAATGATTATATTGCAAGTATCGGCGATTTTACTGGTAATGCTGAAAACCCACGCTTTAATTCTATTCCACAGGATACCTCTACACCACTTGGCAAAATAGTACTTTTACAAAAGAAAGTAGAGTATACAAAAAACTTTGTTGATACCTCTGCTAAAGAAGACGAACAGTTATCTAATATAATCGCTCTAGGCTTAAGAAATCCTTGGAAGTTTTTTGAGGTGAACAATCAACTCTATATATTTGATGTAGGCTTATACGATTACGAAGAGGTTAATGTTTTATCATATGATTCTCTTCCACAGAATTTTGGATGGCCATATTTTGAGGGCTATGAAAAATCTAAGAACATAGCTGAAGTTGATTCATATACATTAGATTTGAAATTTGATCACAAAATCTATAAAGATATAAATGAGTATTTGGAATACGAAACGCTAATGCCGTTACTTTTTTACAATCACAATGTTGATAACTTAGCAAATAGGTTCGCTGTTATTGGTGGAGATTTTATATTAGACCCAATGAGTGATTTTAATTTTTCTATTGTGTTTGCAGATTTCTTAAGCGATGAAATATTTTTATATAATATTTATGAAAATATCTTAAAAATAGTTCCTGTAGACACTATCGCTGGAGCAACTTCAATTAAATATCTAGCAAGCAATAAAGTTTTAGTAACTACTACTTCTGGATTTGTTCATATAATTGAGCTACCTAACTCAAATTAGATAGCTCAATTTACTTATACTTTTACACCAATATGTTTATTTAAAAATTAAGCCAAAACTTTGTGATTTCTCCTAACAATAATTGCTAGGATACTCCAGTTAACAATTGCAAGAATTCCAGTAATAAAACAAAACATTTCAGTATTATATGTTGCTCCACTACCAACAAAGATTTGCAGTGAAAAGTCATAAATTGTTGAATAGAGAACGGTTCCAGCAAACGTAAAGATTACATGAAGTGTCTCAATCATAGAAGATCCTGTTCCTCTGTTTTCTAAGTTAAATTTAGACATGACTTCAGCATCAGTTGCAACAGACGATACAACTGGTGCAATACCAAAAATGCCATTCAGCAAAACATAAGGAATATTTAAAAAATAAGGAGTAGTTAACCAAATGATGCCAGCAATAATATTTCCATAAGCACCTATATATAGTGAAGTTTTTAGACCTTTTTTGTCATAGATTCTTCCAGCAATAATAGCCATCGGTACAAGAATTAAACCAAACCCAGTTCCAATGAGTCCATATTGAATTGAGTTTAACCCCAAACCTTGTGTGAAAAAATATGGTGAGAGAATGGACCATCCACCAATAGAGATAAAGTAGATAACAATAGTGAATAGAGAAATTTGGAAGCGCTTATCTGAAAAAACTCCTCGCGGAAATATTGGATTTGTAACAGATTTCTGTCTTTTATAAAACAACCATATGAAATAAGGACAAGAGAGAAGCAAGAGAAAGCTAATAGTGTTCGTAACATTTTCAACTCTAAAAAAGGTAAGTGCAGAAGAAAAGCTAGAGAGAATTAATGTAATAAACATTAATGACTTAACATCAACCTTATCAATTGTTACAGTTTCAGTACCAAGATTTACTCGAAGTAAAATATAAGCACTAATAAATGAGAGGGCAACGGGCAATATGAAAAACAATCTCCAGTTGTTATATTCAGCTAAATAACCAATAGTTAAGGGAATAAAAAGTACTGAGACTGAACCTATAGAGGCAATTAACCCAACAGCAGACCCTCTGTTTTCATCTCCAAACATAGTTGTCATAAGACCAACACTAAGACCCATGACACATTGAGCTCCTAAAGCTTGAAGCCCTCTTGCAACAAGCAACAATTCGAAAGAGTTTACCGCAACGAGAAGCGAAGTTGAAAGTCCATACACTAAAAGACCATAAATAAACATTCTTTTTCGACCAATTAAATCAGCAAATCTACCGATTAACAAAGTTGAAACCGCTGCCATTAATAGGTACGAGAGATTCACCCACTGTAAAATAGCTATGGGTTTTTCAAAGTCTCTATCCCATAATGTGAGCTGTATTGTTTGAGAATTAATTGTTGTGACAACAGCAAATATCCCCAATGAAATAGACAATGCACCAAGCTTGTTTTTAATCATGGAGAGAAAATTCATAACCACTAGATAATATCGAGTCTTTAGTTTTAGTATTGGAGTATGAATAAATTGTTAGTACATATAATCACAGGAGTTGAAAATCCAAGTCGTTCAGTCTTAGGGTTTTTAGTTGCAAAATCAGCTATTGAAGATGGTAATGAAGTCACTATTTTCTGCGCAGGAGATGGAGTGACATCTCTTCATGAAATAACAACACAGGAAATGCAAGGTGTTGGTTTAGGAACTCTTGCAGATCACCTCAGTGAGTTAAAAGAAAAAGGTGCACATTTATATGCATCTGGAAAATCAGCTGCAGCTCGTGGTATTACAAAAGAGCAATTAGAAGAGCTTGGCTTTACGCCTGCAACTCCTAATAAGTTAGTTGAGTTAACTTTTGAAGCAGATAGAGTTCTCATATATTAAAAATTGCAAATAAATAAACCCCTTTTATATTTTGTATCTGCATATACCTCTTATCCATTGATGTATGTATTTGAAGACTCGAATATCTTTGTAAATTATTTCTTTCTATTTACTTTCATTTCAAGTTCTGTTTTAGGTTTTATTAGTTTGGTTAAAAAAAATGGTTAGTTCTTCAGCAACAACAGTTCAACAATATATTAATGAACTCGACAGTGAGAAAGCCAAAGTAATTAAATATGTTCGAAAACTAATTCTTGCGAATCTCCCTAAAGGTATAAAAGAGACCATGGACTGGGGAATGATTAATTATGAAATTCCTCTTTCAACCTATCCGAAAACATATAACAAGAAACCTCTAAGTGTTATGTCTTTAGCTGCACAAAAACATCATTGTGCACTTTATTTACATGGTGTCTATTGTGACAATGAATTGTATGAGTCCTTTTCTAAAGATGCAATAGATGAAGTAGGTAAATTAGATATGGGAAAGTCATGCTTACGTTTTAAAAAAATCGAGTTATTTCCTGAAAAGACTGTATCTAAAGTTATAAAAACAATTACACCAAAAGTTTATATTGAATGTTATGAGCGATATAAATAAAAGGTATCTCTTAGGATCCGTTGTCTTGTTTTTTGGAATCTTTGTTCTGGAAGGCATTTTAGGCTTATTTGGAATTGAGGAGTCAATTTTATTTCTTGTATATTGGATTTTTTATTTTGTTTGGCTATTTAAAGGCAAAGACTATTTGAAAAAAAGGTAGATGTGAATTTTATAGAACAACTTGAAAAATTTTGGGACACATGGGAAATCATGCTTATTATAATCCCCATAGTTGTATGGCAGCTATTTAAAAAATAGTTTGATGATTTAAACTTTATATATATATATGTCGCAAAGAAAATTCATAATTGACGCTGATACAGGATCTGATGATGCAGTTGCAATTTTGATGGCATTACGAGAACCAACAATTGACGTACTTGGAATAACACTCGTTTCTGGAAATGTTCCTCGAGATCAAGGAATTATAAATACCCTCTCAACTATTGAGCTTTGTGAAGAAACCACAAAAGTATATGCAGGTGCTGACAAACCTTTAACTCGTGATTACGAACAAGTACAAACTTTAGAAGAATTTTCAGCACATGTTCAAACCCGATCTCCAGTTTCACTCAGCGCACAATGTGTTCATGGAGAAGATGGCATGGGAGACATTGGTATACAGCCAAAACATACAGAATATGAAAAAGAGGAGGCAATTGAATTCTTAATTAATTCATTTAACCAACAACCAGGTGAAATCACGCTTGTTACCTTAGGGCCATTAACAAATATTGCATTAGCTATTCAAAAAGATCCATCCATTATTGAAAAAATTGAACATTGTTATGTCATGGGCGGAACTTCAGATGGGACAGGAAACGTATCTCCTACTGCAGAATTTAATATCTGGGTTGACCCAGAGGCAGCAGCAATAGTTTTTGACTCAGGACTTCCGATAACAATGGTTGGTTGGGATAACTCGTATAAATATGCAATGTTAAAAGAAAAAGAAATAGAGAGATTTAAATCACTAAATACAAAGTTTTCAGATTTCTGTATTGATATTCAGAAAACTCTTATCGAGCTGACACACTCTTGGTATGGATTTTATGGATTTGATTTACCTGATCCAATAACAATGGCAGTCGCTATAGACAATTCTGTCATTCTTGAATCACAGCAACTGCATGTAATAGTTGATACAAGAGATGGCATTACAAGAGGCCAAACCATTGTTGATTTTTATGATAACGAAAAAGGCAATCAGAATGTTAGGGTTGTCACAAAGTCAGATAAAGAAAAGTTTTTGAATATGCTTGAAGGATATGTGAATTAATGAAGAAAACAGCTCTTTTGTTTATGTTGGTTTTATTTATTGGCTCTTGCCAAGCCGAAGACCCTTCATCTATTAGATACGATATGCAAGGATATATTGAAGATGTAAGGATAGATAGCGAAGGTGCATTCATCAATATATTGGTAAATGGACAGATGATAAGCCAAGAAGGACCAACCATGATTGACTATGGATGGGTTACTGTTACACCTGATACAGTTATTTATTTAAATGGTGAAGTAATAAATTTTTATCCGTTTGAAATAGATAAAAATATAAATGTCTTTGTTCAATATGATGGTGCAATAATGGAGAGCTATCCTGTTCAGGGAACTGCTTCAGTGGTTTCGATTAAAAAAGATAATTAGCAACAGGCTTCAGATTTAGTTTTAACCTCTTCTAAAACCTCTGCATTTGGATAGTATCCATCTGGATATGTTGGGCATACTGCTTGTATAGAACCATCTTCAAGCTTTAATACCATGCCGTCAAACTTTTTCTCTTTCATATATGTAGAGGCATCTTCTTGAGATTCAAAAGGTTTTGAACAGCGTTCTACAACCCATTCTTCTGTTGTTGTGTTATCAGACATACTTTTATAGTAATTTAACTTCGACTCTTTAAATGGATAAATTAAGAATTTAAATTGTATATAATTTCCTAATGCTTGTGAAGCTTTTAAAATCTAAAATCCATAATTGTTTTATTACAGATCATAATGTTGATTATGAAGGTTCTATTCTCATTAACAAAACTCTTATGGAGGCAGCGGGTTTTTTACCAAATGAAAAAGTACATGTTTTAAGTGTTACCTCTGGTGAGAGATTAGAAACCTATGTAATAGAAGGTGAAAACGATTCACAAGATATAGTTATCAACGGTGCAGCAGCCCATAAAATTAAAACTGGCGAAAAGGTAATTATTGTTTCTTATGCATTATTTACAGAAGAGGAAGCAGATTCACACACACCAACTGTCGTACATGTTGATGAACAAAATAACTTAAAGAAGTAAATGAGTAAAAAAGTCTATTTGCTCTGGTTTGGACAAACACTATCTTGGACGGGCTCCCAAATGTCTTTCTTTGGACTTGGTGTTTGGATTTATGAAACCACAGGAAGAGCATCAGCTCTGTCCACGATTTTGTTTACTGTAGCAATTATTGGTACCGTAACCGGCCCTATAGGTGGTGTCTTTGCCGATAGGTTTTCACGTAAAAAGGTAATTATCACAATGGATATCACCATTGCGATTGTTATGTGTTTTATTGGGTGGCTTGCATACTCAGATAATCTAAGTTTGTATTTACTTATTCCAGGAGCAATAGTTTTTGGTATTTTTGAAATAGCTCATTGGTCTACATGGGGAGCTTTTTTTGGAGACATTGTAAAAAAAGATGAGGTAACAAAAGTAGCAGCATTGTTTGAGAGTGCAGATGCAATTTCAATACTTATCGGTCCTATCGGTGGGGCATTTATTTATTCCTTCTTTGGACTTCCTGGAGTTATTTTGTTAGATGTTATAACTTGTTTGATTGGTCTTGCTTCAATTATGTTTATTAAAGGCAAGAAAGTAGAGCAGAAAAATCAATTAAATATAAAAAATATGTATCTCGATCTTCTCGAGGGTTTTGATTGGCTAAAAGACAAAAAAGGTTTGATTACACTAGTTGCTATATTTGCAGTGTCAAACTGTATTCATGGAATGAACTCAGTACTTCTTCCTCCAATGGTTTTAAATTTTACAGACGCGAGAGGTCTTGGATTAATCGAGTCTGCAGTAGGAGTATCATTTTTGGCTTTCTCTGCATTGGCTGTTCGAATAGCTAAAAAAATTCAGGGCAATATGAAAATAATTATTATCTGCGGAATGATTATGGGTATTGGAATCATCGTAGGATCTCTTCGAGCTTCCTTAATTCTTTTATTAATTTGGGGATTTGTTGAAGCGGGTGCAGGTTCTATTCAATATGCAATATCTTCAGGTGCATGGCTCATAATTACTGATGAAGAAATACGTGGAAGAGCAATGGCATTACGAGGAACTATAGCTCAAGCACTAAGACCACTCGGAATCTTAATCGCGGGTCCTTTAGGTGATTACTTAGAATTTACATTTTATCCAGAGAATCAAGACCGCCTATCCTATTTAGTCGGAACTGGTGATGGAAGAGGGTATGCACTTTTATTTTTCGTTGGTGGAGTAATACTTTTTACGACATTCCTATCTGTCAGTAAAAATAAAAATCTCAAGTTATTACAACAACAAGTTATGACAGAGCTAGAAAAAGAAGAAGAAGAGCCTACAATTTGAGTATGGAATGTGCATTATGTGAATTAGAAGGAGTACCGGCTACCAATACTGGTATTTGTCCTGAGTGCTGGGAAAAACTTAATACCTCTTCAGAGTTTGAGGGTCAATCTATTGAAATTGATATCTCTGATGATGGTAAAAGGAAACAAATAAAAATTAAAAGAGAAGAGAAGTAACTAAATCGCTGTCATGCAAGATTTAGTGCATCAAGATCTACATCCTTATAAGAAAAGATATATTTTAGGTCCTCTTGCTCGGTTTATTTTACGCCTAAATAACTGGGATATAAAGGGTTCTCTACCTAAATCAAATAAAATAGTGTTAGCTTCTGGTCCTCATTCGTCCTTAGCTGATTCATGGTATTTTTTTATCTCTACATTTGCACTAGACCTTAGAACAAATTTTTTAGGATCAGTAAATATGTTCACAAGAATATCTTTACCAAGTAGTACTAAAGACGGCATGGATCTCGACAACTATGGAATCAGACATCCTTTTTGGTGGATACAACGATATGTCATTAATCGACTTGGGGGCATTCCCGTTTGGAGAGAAAAGGCTAAAGGTACTACTCAACAAATTGTTGAACGGCTCAAAAATAAAAAACGATTTATTTTATATATCACTGTAGAAGGCAATCCTTTGACAAATGGTGACATTAAAACCGGATATCACTTCATTGCCAAAGAGTTAAATGCTACAGTTGTACCAATGAAAATTGATTTTGGAAATAGAAGATACGAAATTCTGAAACCTCTTTCAAGCAATTTATCAGTAGAGGGTTCAAAAAGGAAATTAGAAGAAGCGTTTCACAACGTAAAGGGTAAGAAGAAAACATTTATTGCACCTGGATTAGATAAGTAATGCTTGTTATTTTTTTAACAGTAGTTGGGTCAATTTTACTTTTATATAACTTTCCTACTTTGACGACAGTTTTGGCAGTATTTGTATTTATTTTTTCAATAAGATGGTTGCTCTACAATAATAAGTTTTACAAATGAAAGTCTCATTAACCGGATTTAAGATTCCAGTAGATAATCTCGATGATGCAGTTGAGTTTTATACTGAGAAACTATTCTTTTCACTGCTTTTTAGAGAAGATAGTTTTGGATGGGCAACGGTTCAATTAGAAAATCAAAATGTTGGCCTTTACATTCCTGGCAAAGGTGGTGGAGATCGTACGGTTGGAGGAACTGTAGATTTTTCATTTTTGATTGATGATTTTGAAAATTATTTTGAAAAAGTTAAAGAGAAGACCAAGGATGTCTCCTCTGATGTCATTACTACTGCTGATAATCTTAAAATTTTTGAAACTACAGATCCTTCTGGAAATGTAATTACATTTAGAGAGTTGCCTGAGTAATTACTTTAATTTATCAAAGAAGCCTTTTTGCCAAGCAATAACTAGAACTACTGTGAGAATTACTCCTGAGAAAAAGGGTGGAATTCTAGATAACAGTAGGACAAATGCAGCTAAAGCAAAGGCATAATCAACATAAGTCCAAAACTTATTTGATAGTTTTGGAATCAAATTGAAGTACCGAAATGCAGTGAGTATAAGAATTGCTGCAATCAAGTAATACATTTCTTTAATTGTACAAATTAATAAACTGATAAACAATGGTAAAAACAGCAGTCATCACAGGTGCAAATAGAGGAATTGGACTTAGGGTTGCAAAAAACTTAATCGATAAAGAATTTCAAGTCATTCTTGCTTGTAGGTCTGAAAAGAAAGGTTTGCAAGCTGAACAATATTTGGGTCAAGGAGCAAAGTTTCTTCCACTAGACTTATCATCCAAACCAAGTATCGAACACTTCTCCGAAATTGTTTTAAAAGAAACCTCAAATATTGATGTTTTATATAACAACGCGGGTTTAATTTACAATCCATATCAACTAACAGAAGAAGGATACGAGTCTATGATTGCAGTTAATGTTTACGGATCGTTTCGTTTATCACTTTTACTTTTAGAAAATATTGAAAGAGCACAAGGAAAGCTTTTACAGGTAACAAGCCTTGCCTCTTATCTTGCAAGAAGTTTTTCAATCAACAATCTTCATACCAAACAAGATTTTTCTCCAAGTAAACGATACAATCTAACAAATTTATTACGTTCCATGTTTGCTTTAGAGCTAGATAATAAGCTTAAAAGTCGTGACATTTCCATCGGATTGGTGCATCCTGGTATT
>Ga0255754_10001148_pt1 | contig 20751 bp, 17 predicted proteins | sample 101ome_22_FD_179954 | JGI IMG/M metagenome (GOLD analysis project Ga0255754, IMG submission 179954) | Coastal salt marsh microbial communities from the Groves Creek Marsh, Skidaway Island, Georgia - 101412BT metaG (version 2) | ecosystem: Environmental > Aquatic > Marine > Intertidal zone >... | reverse complement strand
TCTCTGACGAGTAATATTGACGGGTAAGTAAGCCCTGCCCCCGAGCATAAGCTCGCCAGTCAACCGACCTCAGTGGATCGCCCCTCCGGTAGGCTCTGAAACCCGCCAAATCATCGTTCCCAGCGAGGCTGCCGCGACTGCAAGCGGAATGATCAGACTCCGCGGCCGGCGGCACTTGATAGGGCAAGGGTTTTGGCCAAACCAGAACGCGCAGTTCAAGGTCTAGGTAACTCCAACACCGCAACAGCCCGAGGGGATACGTTGATTCCACTTTGATTCGGCCCGGCGTAAACCAGCCTCTTTTGGTCACCGTCTGAAATAGGGAAACATCCACTGACTGCTGGTCAATGTCTGTCAGGGCCTCCGAACCCTCCCAGCTCACTCGCACAGATCGATGGCCGTGGCGCTTCGCCCCAGCCAACCGCAAAAAGAATTCGGCCCGCTGTCCCGGAAAAACCGGTTTGGACTGGCCTGCCTGAATCGCCAAGCCCAACAAATTGCCGTGGGTAAAGTGCACCGTCACGACAAAGACCATCGCCAACCAAAAAGTCACCCCATACACGAGGTTGTTCTGATAGTTAATGGCCGTTAGTAACATGACCAGCAAGGTCAGCATGAAGAACAGACCTCGGCGAGTTGGGAAAATGAAGAGCCTACGTTGCACCAGGACAATCTTGCTCGCGGCAGGCAAGCGACGACGCAGCCAGCGATCGTAACGCGGCGACCAGAGACGCCCTCGTACAAGGGATTCAGTCAGGGATGACGTCGACACGCTGCGCCACAAGATCGACTAAGGCGTCGCTATCGCCAGCGTAGTCTGCACTTGGCACTAGACGATGACAAACGACGGGTCTTAGCACCGCCTGAACATCCTCTGGAAGCAGGTAATCGCGGTCCGCCATCAACGCCCAGGTTCGTGCTGCTGAAACCAGTGCAATAGCCCCGCGAGGTGATAGCCCCATGGCGAACTCTGCTGACTCCCGAGTACAAGCAATAATACGTTCGATGAAACCTAGCACGCTGGGCGACACGTGTACCTGATTGGCCATGGCCCTAACCTCTTCAAACGCAGTGGCATCCACTGCGGCTTGAGGCACATCCCGAGGCGTTGTCTGATCTCTTAGCAGTAGAGCTCGCTCAGCCTCCACCCCGGGATAACCAAGGGACAGCCGCATTAAAAACCGGTCAAGCTGAGATTCAGGCAGTGGGTATGTGCCAGTCTGATGAATGGGGTTCTGGGTAGCAATAACGAAAAACGGCGTTGGTAGTGAATGCGTCGCACCATCAATCGATACCTGCCCTTCAGACATCGCCTCGAGCAAGGCGCTTTGTGCGCGGGGGGTGGCGCGGTTTATTTCGTCGGCCAAAAGCACTTGATTAAAAATAGGCCCCGGTTGAAATCGAAACGCCTCAGCTTCCCGCTGGTAGACCGACACCCCCAAGATATCTGCGGGTAACAGATCAGAGGTAAATTGCACCCGTGAATAGCTGAGCCCCATCGCTTCAGCAAGCGCATGAGCCAGCGTGGTTTTCCCCATGCCGGGCAGATCTTCGAGTAACAAATGGCCGCCGCTAAGAAGACAGGCGAACGCAAGCCTGACTTCAGTGGACTTGCCGAGCAATCGCTGCTCAACCGCGCTTATCGCGTTATCGATTATGCGTTTCATGCGAACACCTCCTTGTTTTTCGCAACCCTAATCAAATAGCGGCAAATCCTCTTTCACAGTCCTTGCGAATATCGTCGATATGCTCAAGGCCTACAGCGATCCTGACCAAACCCTCTCCAATACCAGCTTGCTCTCGCTGCTCCGCACTTAGCCTGCCGTGGGTCGTCGTCGCGGGATGAACGATTGTTGTTTTTACATCGCCCAAGTTTGCCGTCAATGACATCAGCTCTGTTGCATTGATAAAGCGCCAAGCTGCCTCGCGCCCGCCCATTAATTCAAACGATAAAACCCCGCCAAAATTACTCTGCTGGCGCGTCGCGAGCCCGTGGCCGTAGTGGCTGGAGAGCCCGACGTAGTGGACAGCTTTAACGTTATCTTGCCGCTCCAGCCATTCAGCTAGCGCAGTGGCATTCGCCGAATGGGCATTCATACGCAGGGTCAAAGTTTCAAGTCCTTTCAAGACTACCCAGGCATTAAATGGACTCATGGCCGGCCCACAGGTCCGGACGAAACTTGTTACCGCCATCATGTCCTCGCTCGATCCTACGGCTGCGCCACCGAGCACGCGACCCTGTCCGTCAAGGTATTTGGTCGCGGAATGGGTAACAATATCAGCTCCGAGCAGCAAAGGCGTTTGAAGCGCTGGCGTGCAGAAACAATTGTCGACAACCAATTTAGCACCAGCCGCTCTGGCAATTTCTGCGAGTGCTCCAATATCCGCAACTTCACCCAGCGGGTTTGATGGACTCTCACAGAAAAGAAGTCGCGTTCCTGGAGTCACGGCTTCGCGCCAGGCATCGAGATCGGTGAGTGGCACAAAACAGATTTCGACACCAAACTTGGCTAGATAATTTTGGAATAGCCCCACTGTGCTTCCGAACACATCGCGGGAACACACGACCCGATCGCCGGACTCGAGAAACGCCATACACACTGAAAGGATTGCAGCCATGCCCGAGGCAGTCGCCACCGCCGCCTGTCCCTGCTCTAGCGCCGCCAGGCGGTGCTCAAGCATTCTCACCGTGGGATTGGTATACCTCGAATAGACATTGGCATTTTCTTTGCCGGCAAACTTGGCCGCCGCATCCTCAGCGCTGTCAAAAACAAAGCTAGAGGTCGTAAAGATAGGCTCGCTATGCTCTCCCTCGGCAGTACGCCTGATACCGGCACGAATCGCCTTGGTGTCCGGATGCGCCGAATCCAGCCAGCCTCCTTGTTCCGTTGTCATAACTCCTTGAGCTCCCGCTGCTCCGATATTGCCTCACTAGGCATCATTATGAAGTCCGATGACCGCACCATCCTGACTGGCGGCAACTCTGAGAGCAGAGCCCTCGGCTCGTGCTGCTTCGACGCTGCTCAGGTAGGCGGCATCAACTGTGCCCGCCAGGTAACGCCCGTCGAATACGGAGGATTCGAAATCCTCGATTGCCTCATTGCCCTCATAAGAGCAGGCCAACAAATCTTCAAGATCCTGATAAACCAGCCAATCGGCACCTATAAGCTTACAGACCTCCTCATCGGTACGGCCGTGGGCAATGAGCTCGTTGGCGGCAGGCATGTCGATGCCGTACACATTAGGATATCTAACAGGGGGAGCGGCAGACGCAAAGTAGACTTTGTTGGCACCAGCGTCCCGCGCCATTTGAATAATCTGCCCGCAAGTCGTACCCCGCACAATCGAATCGTCCACCAGCAGCACGTTCTTACCACTGAACTCAAGTGGAACGGGATTAAGTTTCTGACGCACAGATTTTTTTCGCTGGCTCTGGCCGGGCATGATAAACGTCCGACCGATGTAACGATTTTTCATGAACCCTTCGCGAAATTTTACGCCCAACTCATAGGCCAGCGACTGCCCTGCTACCCGGCTGGTATCAGGAATTGGAATCACAACATCGATATCGTGGTCAGGTCGCAGAGACAGAATTTTCTTTGCCAGCCGCTCTCCCTGACGCATGCGTGTTTTGTAGACCGATACGCCGTCAATCAACGAATCTGGGCGCGCAAAGTAAACGTGTTCGAAAATGCAGGGAGTCAAGCGAGGGTTATCGGCACAGGACTCGCGATGCAAGTCGCCCATGGCATCGATAAAAATTGCCTCTCCCGGCGCCACGTCACCGAGAAGCTCAAATCCGAGTACATCGAGGGCGACACTCTCCGATGCCACCATGTATTCGGGCTTATCGCTGGCGTGCTGGCGCTTTCCAATCACCAATGGACGAATACCATTAGGGTCCCTGAAAGCCACCAGACCCATTTTCGCGATCATAGCCACCGCCGCATAGCCGCCTTCACAGCGTCGGTGCAGGGCGCGGACCGCTGCAAAAATATCTACTGCCTCCGGTACGAGCTTGCCGAGACGCTGCAACTCATGGGCAAACACGTTGAGCAGCACTTCGGAGTCAGAATCCGTATTGAGATGGCGAAGATCGCTTTTAAAGAGCCCCGCACTGAGAGCTTCGGCATTGGTTAAGTTGCCGTTATGGGCCAAGGCAATACCGTAGGGGGAGTTCACGTAAAACGGCTGAGCCAACGCAGTGCCCGAGCTGCCTTGTGTCGGATAGCGCACATGCCCGATCCCAAAAGACCCAAAAAGCTGGGCCATATGGTGCGGTCGAAAGACATCTCTCACGAGACCCTCTCCTTTGCGCTGGAGAAATTTGCCGCCTTTACACGTCATGATGCCCGCTGCGTCCTGACCCCGATGCTGCAGCATGGTCAGGGCATCATAGATATCGGTGGCGACATCGGCGTTTCCGACGATTCCGACCAATCCACACATGAGCGTTTCTCCGTCTTAAAGCATTTCGACCGACTCAAGCTCTCTTTCAAGCTGTTCAGCCGGAGCACTTTCGATAGCCGTTTCCATATTGTCACCCAACCACTCGGCCAGAGTATCCAACACGGGCATTATTTCAGCGGCATCGAGCAGATCTTCATTGGCATCGGGCAAAATAGCGCGCAATACAAGGGTTATCGCCAACATAACCACCAAACCCCTCACCAAACCAAAGACCCCACCTAGCAGCCGATTGCCGAGATTAAATCCTGGCTGGCGCATTTGCTGAGCAAATAGGCTCGCCAGAATTTTAAAGATTGCCAACACCCCGACAAAGACCAACGACCATCCTGCAAGATACCGCACTGTCTCGCTGTCACTGATTGCTCTGAGAGCATTTGCCAGCGGGTCTGCAAGAACATTGGCCAATACGAAGGCAGCCACCCAGCCCATAAGAGCCAGCGCTTCGCGGCCAAAGCCACGATACAACCCAATAGCCACTGACAGGAGAACGATCGCCAGTGTCACCCAATCGAATTCATTAAAACCGCCCGTTGCGGCGGCAACCTGCTGTTCAATCTCATTCATGGTGCTTGCCTGTATCTGACGACAACCGAGTTCACCCGGAACGCCCTGTCCACCTCCGCCTTGATCGCTGAAAATCGTGTTTCATCAACCTTGGGACCAATCTGCACCCGCCACAACACGTTGTCCCCAGATTGAAATTCCTGAGCAAAAGCCTCGTAGCCCTTGGCCACCAATTGGTCTACAAGCTCACTTGCACGCTCCTTGGAACTGACTGTAGCGACTTGAAGCACCCATGCTACAGCAAAGCCCGATTCGTCTGTCGCTACGGCGGGTGGCGCAGTGCGCGTCAAATCAATAGGGTTGAGCGAATCGGCAGGCGCCAAACTTGCTGCGGCATCACTAAGGTCACCCTCGCTATTCAGCCGAGTACGCTGATCCGCCTCCACTTGGGCCTCGTCGTCACGGCTTGGGCCTGAGATAGTCGCGCGAATGGATGCTTCTGGAGACGCGGGCATGGGCAATGGAGTTTCATCGACCTGTGGAGCCGGTGGCGGTGGCTGAATTACTAAGGGAGCCCTAGTTTCAGGTGTGACAAAAATGATTGGCCAAAACACGACCGCCATCGCCACGAGTACGAGCGTGCCCACCAAACGCTGTCTGACCACAGGATTCATAATGACCTAACTTCTCCTGATCATGCGTGCCGCTGCAGCAGCTTCATCTGCTCACCCACCGTGACAAATGATCCAAAGACGATAATCCTATCCCCCGGGCTCGCCACTTCATGGACGCCCTCATAAGCCAACAACGGCGTGTCATAAAGCATCAGGGTTGCCGAGTGGTCAACTGTCCGCACTAACTTGGCCAAATCAGCAGGCAAGGCTGCCCTATCTCCTGCTTGGTTGTTGGGCAGATGCCACACCGAACTCAACTTGCTTACACTTTCGATCATATCACGGAGCGGCTTATCGACCATGGCACCAAACACAAGGTGAGTCGCGCCTGTCGCGGGGCTCGCCGTTATGGAGCTGACCAGGGCAGCCACCGACTCACGATTATGGGCTACGTCCAACCACCACTCACGCCCTCGGTGGTGAAGACGAAACTGCCGGCCGGCGACAGCAAGCGCCTTGAACGCCGCATTGACCTGCTCTTGACTGGGTTTTAGCCCCAGCGCGTTCAGAGCTATCACCGCTGCCGAAAGATTGGACGGCTGCAACGACGCCGAGGGGGGTAGCGAGATCTGCTGTCCGTCGGGCAATACCAATGACCATTGGTTCAAGTGCCAATCTCTTCCGATCACCCATGGCACTGCCCCGATGGTATTCAAGGCCGGCAAGAGCGTGTCAGGCAGCGCCGACTCAGCGACGATTACTGGTTTATCCGCTCTGGCGACCCCCGCTTTTTCAGGTGCGATTGCCTCACGGGTTTCACCCAACCACTCCGTGTGATCGATTCCGATGCTCGTGATAATGGCAAGATCGGCATCAACACAATTGACGGCATCAAGTCGACCACCGAGTCCGACCTCCAACACCTGCCAGTCAACGGCCGACTGCTTGAAGACCAACAGCGCAGCCAACGTCGCAAACTCAAAGTAACTCAGTGTGATCTCGCTCCGAGCGGATTCTATCTCAGCAAACGCGTCAAGGATGCGAGAATCCGGCGCAGGCTGCCCATCGACGACGATACGCTCGTTAAAATCAATAAGATGGGGAGACGTGTAGGTACCCACAGAAAAACCCAGCTGCCGCAGCAAGCTTTGCAAAGCGGCGACTGTGGTGCCCTTGCCATTGGTGCCGGCAACGATGATCGTGGGAACATCGCCCCCAAGCACACCTAGCCGCTCGGCGACCGTTCGAATGCGCGCCAGGCCGAGATCGATGGTTTTTGGGTGCAGGGTCTCGAGATGTGATAGCCAGGCCGGTAGATCCTCGAACGCGCTCAACGGGGTCACCTGTCTCCTTGGCTACAACAATGCGGGGTTAAGAGTGCCAGTTTAGGCCTCGACCTCAACCGCAGTCACCAGCCCCGTCATTTTTTCAAGCAGGCGTGCCAGGGTATCCCGCATGTCAGAGCGGTGTACGATCATATCGATTGCCCCATGCTCAAGCAAAAATTCGCTGCGCTGAAACCCTTTGGGTAACTTCTGGCGAATGGTCTGCTCGATGATATTGGGTCCAGCAAATCCTGCTCTTGCCTCAGGTTCTGCAACATTAATATCACCAAGGAGGGCCAGCGACGCTGACACTCCGCCGTAAATTGGGTCGGTTAGCACGGATATAAAAGGAACACCCTGGCCCTTCATCCGCTCGAGTACCGCTGAGGTTTTGGCCATCTGCATCAGCGATATCAACGCCTCTTGCATACGAGCACCACCCGATGCAGCAAAACAAATTAGTGGCAGTCGGTGTTCAAGCGCATACGTTGCCGCCCGAGTAAATTTCTCACCTACCGCATAGCCCATGGACCCGCCGTGAAAATTAAACTCAAAGGCAACGGCCACCACCGACAGTCCCTTTAGCTTGCCCGCCATGGCAATCAAGGCATCTTTCTCACCCGTACTCTTCTGGGCCGCGACCAACCGCTCCTTGTATCGCCGTTTGTCTTTAAATTTAAGGCGGTCGATGGGTTCGAGATCGGCGAACAGCTCTTCCCTGCCGGTATTATCAAGGAAAATATCAAGCCGCTGGCGCGCTCCAATCCGCATGTGATGATCACACTTTGGGCAGACTTCTTGATTTCTCTCGAGGTCGGGGCGATACAAGGCGGCATCGCACTTGACGCACTTCTTCCACAAGCCCTCGGGGACGCTTGCTCGGCGCGACGGGGTGTCATCCTTGCGCACCCCTGATGGCAGTATCTTGTCAATCCAGCTCATGGCGAACTCCGTGCTCTGTTGAGCGCGATTATACCCTTAGGAAGCTAGTTCCCCCTAGATACGTGATTAACGCCTTGACGGATGTCGGCGAGCAAGGCGATAGCACGGTCAGCGGCGGTCTGCTCGCTGTCGCCACCGGCCATAGCCTGAGCCATGGTGTCGATGAGCGCACTGCCCACGACCACGCCATCGGCAACGCTGGCAACAGCTGAGGCCGACGCCGCGTCCTTAATGCCAAAGCCCACGCAAACTGGCAGCGCAGTCTGGGCCTTGATCTTGCTCATATAGGAGGACACGTCAGCGATATCCAAATGCCCGGCGCCGGTAACGCCCTTAACCGCCACGTAATAAATAAAGCCCGACGCCGACTCAACGATCGTTTTGATTCTCGCCTCGGGTGTTGTGGGTGAAATAAGAAATATATTGTCGATACTGACCCGGGTCAGCTCGGCCCTCAGGGTTTTCACCTCCTCCGGAGGTATATCTACGGTGATCAAACCATCGACACCTGCCTGTGCGCAGGCATCAGCGAACGACGCATAGCCCATCCGCTCAACGGGATTGGCATACCCCATCACAACAACCGGGGTAACCGCGTTTTGCTCTCGAAACTCGGTCACCATAGCCAAGACATCCCGGAGACTAATTCCGTTTGCCAGTGCCCGCTCGTGACCTTTCTGAATAACGGGGCCCTCTGACATAGGGTCAGAGAACGGGACGCCGAGTTCTACAATGTCAGCGCCAGCGTCGACTAAACGATGCATTAGTGTGACCGTGCCCTCTCTGGACGGATCACCCGCCACGATATAGGGAATCACGGCCTTTCGGTTATCCGCGCGCAAAGCGTCAAAGCATGTGGAGAGTCTGGTCACGCTATATCCTGTTTAACTAATTTACAGCTCAATACCATCAATGGCAGCGACGGTGAGAATATCTTTGTCACCGCGGCCCGAGAGGTTGACCACGATGTGTTGATCAGGGGACATATCCGCTGCGAGTTTCTCCGCGTAAGCCAACGCATGAGCTGTCTCCAATGCGGGCATGATGCCTTCCATTCTCGTCCAACGATGAAACGCGGTCAGCGCTTCATCGTCATTTGCCGATACATACTGCACGCGCCCAATGTCCTTAAGCCAGGCGTGCTCGGGACCCACTCCCGGGTAATCCAAACCTGCCGATACAGAATGGGTGTGCAGGATCTGCCCGTTTTCATCCTGCATGAGATAGGTACGGTTACCGTGCAAAACTCCGGGGGTCCCGGCCGAAAGAGGCGCCGCGTGCTCGCCGGTCTCTACGCCACGCCCGCCAGCCTCTACCCCGTACATCGCAACACCCTCGTCGGGCAAGAACGGATGGAAAAGGCCGATTGCATTGGAACCCCCGCCGACACAAGCAACCAACGCATCGGGCAGACGACCATTGCGCTCGAGGCATTGCCGTCGGGCCTCCCGACCAATCACACTCTGGAAATCTCGCACCAACATGGGGTATGGGTGGGGTCCCGCTACCGTGCCAATGATGTAGAAGGTGTTGTCCACATAGGTGACCCAGTCCCGCAGGGCCTCATTCATGGCATCCTTGAGGGTTCTCGACCCCGATGTCACCGGGATCACTTCAGCACCCAAAAGCTTCATGCGATACACGTTGAGCGCTTGGCGTTGTACATCCTCGGCACCCATAAACACGTGGCACTCAAGCCCGAGGCGTGCGGCAACCGTCGCACTCGCGACGCCGTGCTGCCCTGCGCCGGTTTCCGCAATCACACGCTTCTTGCCCATGTGCTTCGCCAACAGTGCCTGACCAATGGTGTTGTTTACTTTATGCGCACCGGTGTGATTTAGGTCCTCGCGTTTCAGGAAAATGCGCGCGCCGCCAATCTCATCGGAAATGCGTGCCGCCTCATACAGGGGCGAGGGGCGACCCACATAGTGTGCCAGGTCGGCATCGAACTGGCGCTGAAACGCCGGGTCTTTCGAAAGGTCCCGATACAATGCTTCCAGATCGGCCAGTGCGGTCATCAGCGTTTCGGCCACAAACTTACCGCCATACGGGCCAAAACGACCCTGAGGATCGGGTACCGAGGCAAAAAACTCGGGGCTGTGCATTTCGGTCATGTCGCTATCACCTCTTCCGCCGCTTGAACGGCCTTCATAAATTGCCTGATTTTTTCGGGGTCCTTCACCCCGGGCGACACCTCGACCCCGGAGCTTACGTCGACGGCAGCGGGGCGTATGCGCGATATCGCTTCCCCTACAGTAGCGGGGTTGAGCCCTCCTGCCAAAACAAGCGGGCGGTCGAATTCTGGCGGAACCAAGCTCCAGTCAAAGGCCTGCCCGGTGCCCCCAAACTGGCCGTTGTGCACGGCATCCAACAAAAAGCCCCGGGCCCGCGGGAAAGCCGCCGCTTGATCTAACAGATTTACTCCGGGCAGCGCCTTAAGTGCCTTGATGTAGGGCAGTTGCCACTGTTCGCAAAAAGACGGCGTCTCATCACCGTGCATCTGTAACAGGTTGATCGGTACCTCAGCCAAAACCTGCTCTACTTCCGCCTCTGTGGCATCAACAAAGAGGCCAACCACGGGCGTTAGCGGCGGCACTGCAGCACAAATTTCCCGCGCCTGCTCTATTGATACGAACCGAGAGCTACCCGACCAAAAAAGCAGGCCTAGCGCGCTGACCCCGTGGGCCACAGCGGTTACCGCATCCTCGGGACGGGTAATGCCACACATTTTCACCTGGACTCTCACTAAAACAACGCCCCGCCCCACTATCGCGGGGGCGGAGTTTATCAGAACTTGGGGCTATCGAGAGCACTCCAATTCGGATAACCCCTTGTCGCGCAAACCCCTGATTACATAAACCTGCGGCCGAACCGACAAAAAAAGCCTTCAGACGTACCCGGTTAGCCAGGAAGGGCCTGCTGGTGTTGGTGGCAGTCCATAATCTGCCGGATAATCCACGCCGATCAAATAGAGTCCCGCACTGGAAGCGGTATCGGCGCCCAAGGTGCGATCTCGACTCGCCAAGAGTTCTTGGACCCAGTGAACCGGTCGCGACCCATTGCCGACGGCCATTAAAGCACCCGCGATGTTGCGAACCATGTGATGGAGAAAAGCATTCGCTGCAATATCGAGCACCACAAAGTCATTCCAGCGCCGTACCTCCAAACTATACACCTCGCGTATCGGGCTGTTTGCCTGACATTGGGCTGCGCGGAAAGCCGAAAAATCATGGCTACCTACCAGCGCCCCAGCTGCCGCAGCCATCGTCTCCACGGCGAGGGGCCGACGGTGCCACGTGACCAGGGAGGCCAGATGCGCCGGACGCACAGGGGTATTGGCGACGACATAGCGATAGCGTCGCGCCAAGGCACTGTGGCGAGCGTGAAAACTCGCATCGACCGGATGGGCCCAATGTATCCTGATATCCGGAGGCAATTGGCCGTTCGCTCCCATCACCCAGGCCTTGGCACTGCGGCCCACAGGGTCATCAAAATGTGCGATTTGTGCAAAGCCGTGTACACCGGTATCGGTCCGCCCCGCGCAGTGGGTCGTGACGGGCTGGTCGGCTATTTTTCCGAGCGCCTCTTCAACAGACTCTTGAACTGTGGCAACCGGTAAATGGGGCTGCGCCTGCCATCCGCAGTAGCTTGCCCCCAGATATTCAACGCGCAGCGCAACACGTGTGCCGATAGCCCAAGGCGTTGGATCAAACCTGTGCCGGGGGTCAGTCAATGTGGACGAGTAGCTCTCTGGCCTCTGCTTGCTGACGCAGATCGCCATTTGCGACGACATCCTCCAATACCGGGCGAGCACCTTCTTCATCACCCATATCGATATAGGCCCTCGCCAGGTCCAGCTTGGCATCCAGCGGATCGGTTTCATTGGCGTAGACCAGCGTCTCTGCCTCGCTCTCGGTGAATCGCTCTGAGGGGGGAACGACATCAGTGCCCAGTACCGCCGCGAGCTCAGGAGGCAGTTTTGCCGGGGTATCCGCTCCCGATAGGGTATGGTTAGATGCCGCTTCGGTCGACAACTCGCCCAGCTCAAAATCCGGTGAGGCAGGTGATTCATCAACAGACTCGGTGTCACCTGGGGGCACTACACCTCCGACTAACGGCTCTTGTGCAAGCGGCTCTTGAGAATATGCCGTCAAGTGCTCAGTATCGGCATCACCTGAAAGCTGAAGCTCCTCTTCCGCTTGCGGCAGTTCCTCTGGTTGCAGATCCAACGACTGATCCATAGCCGGCGCCATTTGAAGATCATCGGTCTGGGGTCTCACCGCTGGTTCTAGAAGCTCACCCAAATCCGGGGGCGTGGCCGTGGCCTCCTGGAGTGCGCCACTGGCAGACGCCACCTGCTCGGGAGTGCCCATTGCCTCCACCTGAGTCAACCAGGCGGCAGCCTCTTCCCTGCGATCATTGGCCAACGCAATATCAATCATCTTGCAGTACGCCTCAGCGGCGTCTGCTCCCGCTGCCTTTTCAGCCGCAGCGGTGAGAAGATTCAGTGCCTGCTGATGGCGACCATAGGAAACATAAATCTCCGCCTCGGCCAGCGCCTCTTGAACCGCTCCATCGAGGGGATTGCCCGAAGGAGCGTTTGACGCATCTGCTACTGGCGGGGCTTCAGCCACCGGCACCGGCGACATGCGCGGCTCCGTGTTTCCATCCTCCAAACCTGGCTCTAGGGTCCCTGCGCCTCGGCGAAATCGCAAGCCGAGCAGCAGCGCGAGTGCACCGAGTGCAGCGCCCCCGGCGAGGTAGAGCAGCGATGACAGGGCAAAGGTTGCTGGCGACGCCGTCGAAGGCTGTTTGGCTGCGAGTGATGCCTGAAGCTCGGCAATTTGCTTGTCCTTGATCGCAACGAGCTCCCGCAGATTACCGACTTGCCCCGATAATTCAGCGACCTGGGCCTCGATAGCAGCTAACGTGCCCGATGAGACCATATCGCTGTCTGAGGACTCGGAGCTCTCCTCTACGCCATAATCCTCTGCGCCATAATTCTCTGCAGGATAGTCCTCCTGGGCCTCCCCCGCGTAGGTACCCTCTCCCGAGGTATTTGCCACCGGTATCGAGGCCTCAGCCACTTCTTCGTTCACCGGGTCGCCAACCAATGGCGAGGTGGCGGCGGTCCACGGAGCGTCATCCTCGGGGGACCCGTCATCAGCCTCAAGATCGCTATCGGCAACCACCCTAAGAACTGGCTGACTGATGACGCCGGCGGCCCAATCGCTGTTTTGCGATTTAACCGCACCGATAGCATCTGATACCCCCATGGATAAATCAGCCTCGGTCGGCAGCGCCAGCACATAACCCGCTTTAAGCCCATTGATATTGCCGCCGGTAAACGCTCTCGGATTCTTGGCGACCGTGGCCAACATCGTCTGCTCCACAGAGACCCCGGGAAGAGCCGCCGCGGAGGCGATCTTCCACAACGTGTCCTCTCGGGTCACAAGATAGTTGCCACCTGCCGTCGGCACGAGTTGGGCGTTTCGGCCATACTCGCGGTTCACACTGACCTGCTCCGCCGAGCCCGTTACAGGGATCTCTTTAACATCGGCTGTATCAACTGCCTCGACCGTGGTATTGGATATGTTGACGGGACTGCTGGAGGGCGCGGGGGGCAGATCCACAAGCACCGTGTACTCTCGCAACAACCGCCCTGAAGGCCACCTAGCCTCGAGTAAAAAATCCAAGTAAGGCTCGACCAGAACCTCACTCGTAGTAAGAAGAATTCTCGGGGTTCCCCGCTCCAGCAAAACCTCAAATTGAATGCTGGTCAAAAAATAGGCCCGATCAACGCCAAGGCGATCAAAGTCCTCTTGGGTGGCGAGACGCACCCGAATATCTTCGGGCTGCAGGGCGCCCACATCGAGCAATTCGACATGCGCGCTGAGTGGCTCATTGACGTAGGAGTTTAAGGTTATTTCACCTAACCCCAGCCCCAGTGCTGTCTGTGACATAACTGAGGTGACAGCGATGAAAAGTGCGTTTCTACAGGTATTCATATATCCATATCCCCTGATCATGCGTCCAAGCAATCCATGCTAACTGCATCAAAAAAGTTCAGGCTGGTCTGTCGTCATCACGCTAACCAAAGCCGAAGCGCCCCGGACATTGCGCGTCAAACACTCGATCGGCACAAAGCCACCTGTCTTGTACCACTATTTACGGCGCGTCGAAACCTTCAGTCACAGCGCACTAACCCTTGCTACAGGTGAGCAGTTTACAGGTAGGATGTGGCCAGTAGCTCGGCAATTTGCACACTGTTTAGTGCGGCGCCCTTGCGCACATTGTCGGAAACAACCCACAAGTTGAGCCCCATAGGGTGAGAAATGTCCTCCCTGATTCGCCCAACATAGACAGGATCTGTTCCGGCGCCATCGACGACTGGGGTGGGATAGCCACCGTCGGTCTGTTCATCAATCACAACAACGCCCGGCGCCTGCTCTAGTAGTCTGCGAGCATCCTCCGCGGTTAATTTTGATCGAGTCTCGATATGCACGGCTTCGCTGTGTCCATAAAACACGGGGACTCGCACGCAGGTCGGATTCACCTCGACCGTATCGTCTTCGAATATTTTTTGCGTTTCCCAGACCATCTTCATTTCTTCACGGGTATAACCGTTGTCCTGAAAACTATCGATATGTGGCAGCAAATTGAAGGCAATCTGCCGGGGGTAAACCCGCGTTTCAATAGCCTGCCCGTTAAGCAACTTCGCTGTTTGCGTCGCCAGCTCTTCAATACCCTCTTTCCCTGTGCCGCTGACAGCCTGATAAGTCGACACGTTAATTCGGGCGATACCTACCGCGTCGTAGATTGGCTTGAGGGCGACCAACATTTGTATCGTCGAGCAATTAGGGTTGGCGATAATTCCTCTGCCTTTGTAGCCGGCTACCGCATGCGGGTTAACCTCGGGAACAACAAGAGGGATATCCTCATCCCTGCGAAAGTGCGATGTGTTATCGACCACTACACAGCCGGCGGCAGCGGCCTTCGGTGCGAACTCGGCTGAAATATCACCACCGGCTGAAAACAGCCCAATTTGAGCCTGGGCGAAATCAAATTCCGCGAGATCCTGCACCGTCAAGGATTTACCTTTAAAGCGGACGGTCTTGCCGGCTGAGCGGGCTGAAGCGAGGGGGTATAAGGTACCCACCGGAAAGTCACGCTGCTCCAAAATTTCGATCATCGCTTCGCCAACGGCACCAGTGGCGCCGACTAGGGCAACGTCAAACGTAGTCGCCATCAACTGTTCTCCTTTTGCGACATAAGCGCCGCTATTACCGCGTCACCCATCGCCACCGTTCCTACGGCAGACTGACCCTTGTCGACGATATCTGCTGTCCGCAGTCCCTGATCAAGGACATTCGCCACCGCCTCTTCAATAGCCTGCGCAGCGGCGGGTGCGCTCAGGGAGTAACGCAACATCATGGCGACCGAAAGAATGGTGGCCAAAGGATTGGCCTTGTCTTGACCTGCAATATCCGGCGCCGAGCCGTGAACAGGCTCGTACAGGCCCTTTGACTGCTCATTGAGTGACGCCGAGGGCAACATGCCAATAGAGCCCGTCAGCATAGCCGCAGTATCCGACAGGATGTCGCCAAAAATATTGCCCGTCACCAACACATCAAACTGTTTGGGCGCCCGAACCAACTGCATCGCGGCGTTATCAACATACATATGGTCGAGCGCCACCTCTGGATAGTCTTCACCGAGACCGGTCACGACCTCGCGCCAGAGCTGCGTAACCTCCAAGACATTGGCTTTGTCCACTGAGGTCAGCTTGCCTCCGCGCTTCCCGGCAAGCTCAAAAGCGAGACGCGCAATTCGCATAATTTCGCCTTCGCTGTAGCGATAGGTGTTGTAACCCTCGCGTTGCCCGTCCTCACGAACAGCAATGCCCCGCGGTTCACCAAAATAGATGCCGCCGGTCAGCTCCCTGACAATCAAAATATCGAGACCCGCCACCAGTTCGGCTTTAAGGCTTGACGCAGACGCCAGTTGGGGAAATAAAATCGCTGGGCGTAGATTGGCAAAAAGGTCGAGGGACGCACGAATAGCGAGCAAACCCCGTTCAGGGCGCTCCGACGCCGGCAGCCCGTCCCACTGTGGACCACCCACTGCACCCAACAAAATAGCATCCGCAGCCAGGGCTTTTTCGCGGGTCGATTGAGGGAACGCCGCCCCCTCAGCCTCGATGGCCACCCCACCCAGATTTGCGGTGTCCAAGGTCAACGACAGGTCGAAAAGCTGCGCGACGGCGAGAAGAACCCGCTCGGCCTGCGTCACCACCTCTGGGCCGATACCATCGCCCGGCAAAAGAAGAATGCGCTGCTCCATCAGATCGACACCTTGTCAAACACCCAAGGAAACAGCTCCTTGTGCCCCGTCTCAAAACGACGAATCGCCTCTTCACTCTGCAAGGTAATGCCAATGTCATCCAAGCCCTTGAGAAGGCAATCCTTCCTAAAGGCATCGACCTCAAAGCCAATCCCATCAAATCCAGAACCCGCTATCATCTGGCGCTCTAGATCGATTGACAAACTGAAGCCCTCTTTCTCATAGAGCGCGGCAAACAGCCGGTCCACAACCGACGAATCCAGGGCGATAGGCAGAAGGCCGTTCTTGAAGCAATTAGAGCGGAAAATGTCGGCAAAACTCGGGGCGATAATCGCGCGAAATCCATAGTCCACCAACGCCCAAGGTGCGTGCTCGCGACTGGATCCACACCCGAAATTCTCGCGCGCGAGCAAAATAGAAGCACCTTGGTAGCGGGGAAAATTGAGCGGAAAATCCGGGTTAAGGGGTCGAGTACTGTTATCAGCGTCGGGCACCCCCTCATCGAGATAGCGCAGATCGTCAAAAAGATTGGGGCCAAATCCGCTGCGACGAATCGACTTTAAAAACTGTTTGGGCATGATCAAATCAGTATCGACATTGGCGCGATCCATCGGCGCTACAAGTCCCTCGTGGACAACGAATGACTCCATCAGACAGCCTCCTCCAAATGTTCCACCGCAACAAAATGGCCCGCCACGGCGGCAGCAGCGGCCATCGCGGGGCTGACAAGGTGGGTTCTGCCACCGGCCCCCTGGCGGCCCTCGAAATTCCGATTTGAGGTACTCGCACAGCGCTGACCCGGCTCCAGCTTGTCCGCATTCATTGCCAAGCACATAGAACAGCCTGGCTCACGCCACTCCATCCCTGCGTCGGTAAAAATGTGGTGCAGGCCTTCTGCTTCGGCCTGCGCCTTGACCACACCCGACCCCGGCACCACGAGCGCCTGCGTGATAGAACTGGCAATCTTTCGCCCCTTCAGGACCGCAGCAGCGGCGCGCATATCCTCAATACGAGAGTTGGTGCAGGAGCCTATAAAGATAACGTCAGGTCGGATATCGGTAATCAGCATACCTGCCTCCAAGCCCATGTACTCGAGAGCGCGCTGAAGGCCTGCCCGCGCTGTTTCGGAGGGCATCTCGTCCAACGTTGGGACCCGCCCATCAACGCCGACAACCATTTCCGGCGAGGTTCCCCAGGTCACTTGTGGCACAATCTCCTTGGCGGGTATGGCTATCTCCCGATCAAATACCGCGTCGGCATCACTGTGCAAATTGCGCCAATAGATCTCCGCTTTCTCCCACTGCTCACCGGCTGGGGCCCACGGTGTGCCACGGACATAGTTAAGCGTTGTGTCGTCAACAGCTACCATGCCCGCTCTCGCACCCGCTTCGATCGCCATGTTACATAGCGTCATACGACCTTCCATAGAAAGACCCATGATGGCACTGCCCGCAAACTCAATCGCGCAGCCTGTGCCCCCCGCTGTACCGATCCGACCAATAATGGCAAGCGCTATATCTTTAGCAGTGACTCCTGGGTTGAGATCTCCCTCGACGGTGATACGGAAATTTTGCATTTTGCGTTGAATGAGGCAGCCCGTTGCCAGCACGTGCTCCACCTCGGAGGTGCCAATACCATGGGCTAATGCCCCCAGCGCTCCGTGGGTTGAGGTATGAGAGTCACCGCACACGATGGTCATCCCGGGCAGAGTAGCGCCCTGCTCGGGCCCCATCACATGAACGATACCTTGCCGGATATCATCAAGGGGGATTTCCGGGATACCGAAGTCTGCGCAGTTATCGTCTAGGGTCTGCAACTGAATACGAGAGACGTCGTCTTGCACCCCGGCGAGCCCCTGAGAACGTTCCGCCGCCAATGTCGACACATTGTGATCAGGCACTGCAACGTTGGCACTTATTCGCCACGGTTGACGCCCCGCCAGCCTGAGGCCCTCAAAGGCCTGGGGAGAGGTCACCTCATGCAGCAACTGGCGATCAATGTAAATCAACGCGGTCCCGTCCTCGCGCTCTTCAACGAGATGACTCGCCCACAGCTTGTCGTAAAGGGTCTGCCCCATGACTGATACTCCAATGAATCGCCACGCACCCCCTTATCCATCCGATTACAGGATGTTTCCAGGGAGATGCCATGAGAGGTCTAGAAAATTCGAGGGCGGATGATAGCACGCCGGAGACTGAGTCTCATCCTCGAATACAGCCCTTTCTAGCGGTCGATGGGATCCCAGCGAAACGACCTTGACCGTTGGCTGTTTGAGAACTTTGAGGCCTAGGGTTTAGCGCAATGGGTGATTCGCCAGCACTGATGAATCTGGGCATTCCGCTGGAAGTCCGGGGGTATCGTCACTTTACTTATGTTCTCCACCCGGTAGTCGCGCTCAATGGAGTCCGCCAACCGGAAGCTTCGCCGATTGGTTGAAAAATACATCACGCCGTTGGGTGCCAGAACCGACATGGCCGCCGCCAGTAATTCGCCCTGATCGCGCTCAACATCGAAGCTCGTTTCAGTCGCTTTGGAATTCGAAAAAGAAGGTGGATCGAGCATTATCAAGTCGAACTGCCGCTGACAGCTCTTTAACCACGTCAGACAATCTGCCCGCTCGGTCCGGTGCTGCCTATCGGAAAGGCCGTTTAGGGCAAGGTTGTCCCGCAGCCAACGCAGATAAGTGTTCGATAAATCCACGCTGGTGGACGTCGCAGCGCCACCGAGGGCGACCTGTATGGTCGCCGCCCCCGTGTAGCAAAAGAGGTTGAGAAAATGCTTCCCTCGCGCCTCTTCCGCCAACCGCTGACGAAGCGGCCGATGATCGAGAAACAGCCCCGTGTCGAGATAATCGAACAAATTGACCAAGAGTCGTGCATTCCCCTCGCGAACGGTAAGACGCTCTCCCCGGCTGCTCATTTTTTCGTATTGGCTTTTACCTCGCTGCCGCTGCCGGCGCTTAGCGGCAATCTCCTCGCTGTCAGCAAGGTTGAAAAAATGTCGGACCGCCGCGAGCACTTCCCCAAACCGCTTTTCCGCAGCGGCGTCGCTTACCGATTTTGGCGGCGCATACTCGGAGACATGGACTCGCCCTTCGTAGACATCAATCGCCACGGCATACTCGGGCATGTCGGCGTCGTAGAGGCGGTAGCAGGTTACCCCCGATGTCGCGATCCAGGAGGCCAATCGACGGCGATTTTTCTCTAATCGATTACAGAGCATGGTCGCACCCGGGGATAGCAAGGGGGGCTCTCTGTTGGCTGACGCCTCTTGATCATCGGTGCGCTTGGCCACAGCGGGGGTCAGTCCATGGCTAAGGCGGTTACTCTCGGTCATCTCGAAAAGCAGCAACTGAATATCAACAGCGCCATTATTGAAGCCATATTGCTTGTGGCTTCTCAAGCCTATGGCTCTTCCCAATTCGGGATTAGACGTCAGGATGCCCGCACGCCACCCCTGGAACTCACGGTGCAAGCAGGCCCCCAACTCTCGGTAGAGAAACGTTAGCGACTGTTCCTCGCCCAAGCGCTCACCCCATGGCGGGTTGCAAACCAGCAGGCCCTCCGGCATCGCCTTGTGCGAAGGGCGAGTAAGTAAATTGAGCGCCTTCGGCTTGACCCGTACCAGGTCACCCAGCTCAAGTGCCTGAATGATGGCTTCTGTGCGTCTGATCGCACGGATGTCACCGTCGTAACCACGAATTTCCAGTCCGGGAAGTGCCTCGACAGCCTGCGTACGTGCATCGCTTTCAATGGCGCGCCATTGCTCGGGATTATGACCGGCCCAGCCTAGAAAGCCCCACCGCTTGCGACCCAACCCCGGAGCCACTTGTTTGGCCATCATCGCCGCTTCGATCAATAGGGTTCCCGAGCCGCACATAGGGTCAATCAGGGGCAGACCAGCCTTGGCGGCATCGGGCCAGCCCGACCTGATCAGAATCGCGGCCGCCAGATTTTCCTTGAGCGGTGCTTTGCCCGGGTCAGTGCGATACCCACGTCGATGCAAACTCTCACCCGCGAGGTCGATGGAGACGGTTACGCGGCCTTTATACAAGCGCACGTTAATCCGAAGGTCCGGATTTTTGGTATCGACATTGGGTCTGCTCAGACCGCGGTTTCTGAACTGATCAACAATCGCGTCCTTGCACCGCTGTGCGCCAAATTGCGTATTGCGGATGTCAGGCCCTCGGCCGGAAAAATCAATCGCCAGGGTATTTGACGGTGACAGATGATCTGCCCAGGGGATATTGCCCACCCCCTGATAAAGATCCTCGGCATTGGCCATGGCGAAGTCGGCGACCACAAGCAACACGCGATTGGCAAGACGACTGTAGAGACAAGCCCGATAAGCCGTAGCCAAGGTGCCCTCGAAGGACACCCCGGCAACACCTTCTCGTAACTGGCTCGCACCCAGCTGCTCAAGCTCGGGCAAGAGAAGCGAGCCCAGCCCCTTGGGGCATGTTGCCTGTAATTTAAGGAGACTCACGGCACGCCATATTCGAGTTCAACAAGCTGCGCAAGCAGGCGCCGCCATTCTTTGTATTGCTGATCTAG
>Ga0255754_10001142_pt1 | contig 20802 bp, 22 predicted proteins | sample 101ome_22_FD_179954 | JGI IMG/M metagenome (GOLD analysis project Ga0255754, IMG submission 179954) | Coastal salt marsh microbial communities from the Groves Creek Marsh, Skidaway Island, Georgia - 101412BT metaG (version 2) | ecosystem: Environmental > Aquatic > Marine > Intertidal zone >... | reverse complement strand
AACTTTGAAAGTACAACAACATGCTACACAAATTTATAGTGATTTAAGAAATATTAGCTCTAGATTTGATAAACATTTTGATGGAATAAAAGATTTAAGAAAAAAACTTGAACAAGCAATGACAGCGACTGATAGTTTTGGTAGAGACGCGAGATCAATAATGAATACACTTTCTAATATTAAAGACCCCCAACAGGTAAAAGAAACATTAGAGGAAAATTCACAAAAGATAAAAGTTCTTAAATAGATTTAATATGTCTAATTTTGTCTTTTATGATTTTGAGACTAGTTCATCTAATAAATATTGGGGACAAATAATCCAAATTGGAGCTGTTCTAACTAATGATAACCTTGATGAATTAGATAGGTTTGATGCAAGATGCAGACTAAGTCCCGGGGTTATTCCTGAAGCGATGGCTCTCATAGTAAACAAGTCTACCCCTAAAATGTTAAAAAATTCTAACCTATCTCATTATGAGATGATCAGACAATTTGTTGAAACATTAAAAAGGTGGGGCAAAGCAACTTATATAGGATTTAATAGCATTGAATTTGACGAAGAATTTTTAAGATGTACCTTGTTTCAAACTTTGGAATATCCCTACATAACGAGCACTAACGGTAATACTAGAGGAGATGTTTTAGGTTTAGCTAGAGCCGCTAATTTATATTATCCAAACACATTAAAAAACTCTGTCAATGACAAGGGTAACGACGTTTACAAGTTAGATCAAATGGCACCTCTAAATGGAATTGAGCATGGCGACGCTCATAGTGCAATAGGAGATGTTATGGCAACAGTTGGTATTGCTAAAATAATTTCTAAAAAGGCTCCTAATGTTTGGAAAGCTAGCATGCTGACTATGGATAAAACACAATCACTAGAAATAATAAAAAAAGAACTTTTCTTTTGTACAAATGAATATTTCTACGGGAGAAGTAGGCCTTATGTGCAAACTTTTGTTTGCCAACATCCACAATATCAGTGGCCTTTATGTTTTGATTTAAGACATGACCCTGCGCCTTATTTAAATATGCCTTTAAAAGAATTAGAGGCTGCAATGAAAAAACAACCAAAATTTATAAGAACCGTAAGACATAATAAACACCCAGTAATAATGAATCCTTCTTATGGTGACAAATTTGATGAATATAAAATCATTGGATTAACTAAGCTTAAAGAAAGAGCTGAAATGGTGAGAAAAAATAAAAATTTTGCAGAAAAAATACAGTCCATAAAACGTTCAGAGTTAGAGGAAAAAGAGCAAAGCAAGTCTCAAGAAGATCTTTACAATGAAGAAAGCATTTACGCCAAATTTACTTCTGCTGAGGATAATAAAATAATGCCCGAATTTCATTCAGCTGAATGGGATAAAAAACTGAGTGTTATTTCTAAATTTAAAGATGAGCGTCTCCAGTATTTTGGTAAAAAACTTTTGTATATGGAAAAACCAGAAGTACTCAGTAAAAATGATTACAATTTAATTCATAAAGACATCGCCAAAAAATTATTAAGTACCAATAATGAAAAATGGAACACTATTCCTAGAACTTATTCAGAAATAGATACATTAAGAGCAAAATTTGACAAGCAAGACGATAAAGACAAATTAAACATACTTGACGAAATTAACGCGTACGTTGAAGAATTAGAAAAACATTATTCATCAGCGTAGTTGACAATAAACTAAAAATACTTATTTAGGGTGTATGGCATTCAAAGATTCTACAGACGAAAAATTTCAAGAACAAATTAAAGGAAATAAATTAAATCTCGTTCAGTTCAGCGCATCTTGGTGCGGACCATGCCAACAATTGAAACCAATTATTGAAAAGATTTCTAATGATATGGCTGATAAGATCGATTGCTATTATCATGATATTGAAAGTCAACCTAACGAACCTACAAAGTATTCAGTAAGAGGTGTGCCTACTGTGCTTTTATTTAAAGGTGGAAAACTTGTGGGAACTAAAGTTGGAGCGACAAGTGAAAAAGATATGTTAGAGTTTATTCAGCCTCATATCTAGTTTTTATTCAAAATATTTCCAGCATTATAAAGAGAGCCTAAACAGATAATTAGCTTTTTTTCTCTAGAGGATATTTTTTTTATTGCCTCATCCAAGTTTTTTGCTGCTTCTACGTTGAAGTGTTTTTTTTGAGCTATAGATTTTAAATCTTTAGTAGACATGCAGTTTTTTTCATTTTCAATAGGTATTGTTATTATCTTTTTAAAAAAATCTCCAAATTGTTTGATGAATAAATCAGGTTCTTTATTTTTCATCATTGCCCAAATAGCATATTTAGGCTTTTTAATATCTTTTAGATAAGAGGCTAAGTTTTTGGCATCAGTCTCAGAATGCGCACCATCAATCATGATTTGTTCATTCTTATTAAGCTTATTTTTAATTTTTCCTTTTTTTAAATATTGAAACCTTCCTTCGAAAGAGATTTTTGGAATAGTTTTCTCAATAATTTTTTTATCAATTTTAAGATCGAAAGCTATTTTTATAGCATGACACAGATTCTCTAATAATCCCTTTGAATGTATGTTTTGATTTTTAAGTTTAACGTTATTTTTTTTATCTTGGTAAAAATATTTATTATTCTTTTTTATTAATTTCCAAGTGTTAGGAAAATTAATCTTACTTTTATTTTTTTTAAGCTTTTGTTTAATTTTACCTAAAACGTAAGGCGTTTGTTTACCCACATAAATATTAGTAAAATTACATAGAAAGCCAACCTTTTGATATATTACCTCATCAAGTGTTTTTTTATTTTTATCTAAAAAATTTAAGTGTTGTTTATTAATATTAACTACTACTTGAGCTATTGGAAAATCAAAAACATTAGTGGAGTCTTTTGCGAATAAAGCTCCAGCTTCAATTAAATGATAGTCAGTATTTTGTTTTGAAGCATTTAATATATAAACAACTGTTAGAACCTCAAAGATAGTTAAAGGAACTTTTAGTTTTTCAATTAATCTTATTGATTGTCTAATTTCTTTATGAGTTAAATATCTATTACCCATCCAAAATCTTTCTTTAATATCTTTAAGAGATGGCGAGATATACGCTGTACTACTCTGGTTATTTGCTTCGATAAAACATTTTAGAGAATAAAGAGTGGTAAATTTTCCACTAGATCCTAAAAAATTTATAACATTTTTTAGTTTTTTCTCAGGATGATTTAATTTTCTAAGAACAAACTTAATTCTCTTAAGATCAAAATTTATAGTTTTATTAAAGAGCTTGTGATTAGCTAGCAGCTTGTAGAGACTTATCGACTGTGACATTGGAGTCTTGTTTAGCTTGAGCCTCTTGTTTTTTCAATAGAACATTTAATAATGTTCCTATCGTTGTATTTAAATATTTTCTCTCTACTACTAGATCAATACCGCCATGATCTTTCACATATTCTGCAGTTTGGAATTCATCTGGCAGTGTTTCTCTAACAGTGTCTTGAATTACACGTCTACCCGCAAAACCAATCGTAGCCTTTGGTTCTGCAATCAAAATATCACCTAACATAGCCCAAGAAGCTGTTACACCTCCTGTTGTTGGATCAGTCAAAACTACCATAAAAGGAATATTTTTTTTTTTCAACTCATTTACCGCTAGAGCAGTTCTAGACATTTGCATTAGCGCAATAGATGACTCCATCATCCTTTGTCCTCCAGAACAACTAAAAAAGATATATGGGATTTTATTTTCGATTGCATGTTGAGCGCCAGCAATAAATGCTTCGCCTGAAGCTGCTCCAAAAGATCCACCTATGAATCTAAAATCTTGAGAACCAACTACAACATCAATATTTTGCACTTTTCCTTTTGCAATTAAAACTGCATCGTCCTGTCCAGTAAGTTTTCTGGCAGCTTTTAAACGATCTGTGTATTTTTTTTTATCTTCAAAATTTAAAGGATCTTCTTTTGGAAGAGGAGTCTCAATTAATTCAAATTCTTTATTGTCAAAAAAAGTTTCAAACCTTTCTTTGCATGTAAGTTTGTGATGAGCTCCGCATTTAGGGCATACCTTTTGGTTAGAATCTAAATCTTCTTTATAAATTAGATTTTTACATCCACATGTAGTCCAGAGATTTTCCTCAATTTTTGATGATTTCTTTTCAAAAAGAGATTTTATTTTTGGCTTGATAAACTTTGTTATCCAATTCATATTATTTTTTTCTTAAGATTGTACACAACTTTATCTAACTTTGTGACAGGATTTTGTCTCATTTTGAGTGAATTAGTAATAGTTTTACACAATAAAGACCCAACTACTAAGCCATTTGCAGATTTTAGAGAAGATATAGTTTTATCTGTGATTCCAAACCCGATTACTAAATTTTTGTTAGGATTGATTCTTTTTATCTTATTATAATTTTCTAATATCTTTTTTGGGGAGACTTTCAGTTTGCCTCCAGTAGTGGAAAGCATTGATATATAATAAATCATATCATGAGAGTCTTTTATAATTTTTTTCATTCTTTCTTTGGATGTTGTAGGTGATAAAAGTTGAACAAAATTAATACCTTTTTTTTTACATTTTTCTGCAAAATTTTTATTTTCTGGATAAGGAAGATCTACAATAATTAATCCATCAACACCTGAGCTTTTACAATTTTTTAAAAAATTATTCTCACCATTTTGATAGATAAGGTTGTAATAACCCATAAGTATTAATGGTTTAGTAGGATTTATTTTTTTAAATTTTTTTACAATTTGAAAAATATCTTTAAGTTTTATTCCATTTTTTAAAGCACGATGTGAACTACCTTGAATTTGTCCACCATCAGCAATCGGAGTGTTATGAGGGAAGCCAAGCTCGAGAATATCAGCGTGCTTTGAAATTTTGTTTAAAATTTTAAGGGAATTATTTTTTGTATTATCTCCTGCAACTGTATAAGTGATCAAAGCGGCTCTTTTTTGCTTCTTACAATTTTCAAAAGCTAAAGTAATTTTAGATTTCATCTGATATAGGAACCTAATTTTTGTTTTATGATATCTTTATCTTTAAGGCTATCACCACATGAATTTACAATTATAACTTCTGAATTTTTTAATTTTGGAGCAATTCTAATAGCTTCTGCAAAAGCATGAGAAGGCTCTAAAGAAGGTGAAATATTCTCAAGTTTAGAAACCAGTTGATAAGCTTTAAGAGCATCTTCATCACATGCAGATGTATATCTTGCTCTTTTTGTATCTTTTAGAAAACAATGAAGAGGTGAAATACCTGGATAATCTAAGCCTGCCGAAATAGACTCGGTTGAACCTATTTGCCCTTCTTTGTCTTGAATAACATATTGTGCAGCACCGTGAAGAATTCCTATTTTTGATCCATTAGTTAATGGTGCAGCGTGTAGTTTACTATTTTTAGGTCCACCTGCTTCTACACCTATGAACTCTGCATGAGTATTCATAAATTCATTCCAAAAACCAGCGGCTGAGCTTCCTCCTCCAACACAATTAATTAGCTTTAATTTATTTGGTATTTTTCCAAATTCCTCTTTAACTTGTTGGATTAACTCTCTAGATATTTGTGCAGTTGACCAAGCACAAATCTTTATAAAAATATTAGGCCCCACTGTAGACCCAACACACATGTGAGTAGTATCACAATTTGATACCCAGTATCTCATACATTCACTCACAGCATCAACTAATGTTTGACTTCCTGTTGTTACAGAAACAATTTCCGCCCCATTTTTTCTCATTGCTTCGACGTTAGGCCTTTGTCTTTTGATGTCTTTAGCCCCCATAAAAATTTTACATTTAAGCCCAAATTTTTTTGCAGCCATTGAAAGCATTTTTCCCGCATATCCAGCACCTGTATCACCAACAACATATTTCTTTCCCGCCTTTTTTGCTATAAGACAGTGAACAGTGGCATTATAAATTTTATGAGCCCCACCGTTAGCTTCTGAAACTACTTTAGCGTAAATTTGAGCTCCTCTTAAGTGGTCTGTAAGATTTTCTAATTTTATAAAAGGTGTAGGAGTTCCTATATAATTTTTAAAATAATGATCTCTTTCATTAAGAAATTTTTTATCTTTTCTTAGTTTTGCAAATAATTTAGTTAAGTCATCTATAGGTTTTTTAAGAGTTTCAGGTATAAAATTTCCACCAAATTTTCCACCATACATAAAATTTTTGTCATGCTGGTCTATAAGGGCTAAATTTTTATTAATTCTTAAATTCATTAATTTTATTTATAAAATTTTTTATTTTAAGATGATCTTTGTATCCTTTTAAATTTTCTCTTTCTAGTCCTGAAGAAAGATCTAAGAAATTAAACCCTAATTGACTATATTCTTGAATATTTTCAAGATTAATTGCTCCAGCTAAACCAAATTTTTCACCTTTTGGAAGTTTGGAGAGTAAATCTTTAGAGATACTTTGAGATTTTTCCATCGATGTAGAGTCGAATAGTATTAGATCTGCTATGTTTTCATAATCTTTATATAAAGCAATATCTTTTTGATCTTTTACTTTTATAGCTTTAATTACTTTAACTCCCATTTTATTAATTTCTTTTACTCGCTTACGTGTCTCAGAACCATGAAGCTGAATATAATCAAAATTTCCCAAAATATTTTCTTTTAAAAAGGTATCTGTTGGGTCCACACAAACACTAACGTAAAGAGATGATTTTGGATTATATTTTTTTAAAATACCAATATCTTTCGTTTGTATATTCCTTGGTGATTTGTCGTAAAAAACAAATCCAAGATAACTCACATTTAGATCTATACAAGTCTGCACATCTCTGGCTGGATTTAAACCACATATTTTAATTTTCATTAATTTAATTCTTTAATTAATCTAGAAATATTTTTTTTAATATTGCCTTTTATTATTGATCTACCAAGAACTAAACCAGTACTCCCATTTTCAAAAGCTTCTTTAGGACCCATAATTCTTTTTTGATCCCCAGCGCTATCACCTTTAAGCCTTATGCCGGGTGTTATTATTTCACCTTTAAATACTTTTTTCACAAATTTTAGATCTGATCCTGCACAAACAATTCCTTGGCATTTACATGCTTTAGCCAATAGTGCCTGCTTTTCAACTAACTTAGTAATTGATTTTGTGTGACCTATTTTTTTTATAGATAAATTTGATATACTAGTAAGGATAGTTACCAATAAGATTTTTAATTTAGGGTTAATTTTTTTTGCAGTCTTAACAACTTCTTTTATTGTTTCCTCACCTGCGTTTGCGTGTAATGTAATATAGTTTATATTTCTTAAGTCACTTAAAGATTTTAAGCTTTTAGAGCATGTTGCAGGAATATCATTAAGTTTTAGGTCTAAAAAAATTTTTTTATCTTTAATTTTTGAAATAAATTTACGTCCATTTTTGGAATAAAAAAACTCGAGGCCAAATTTATAACCTATATCTAATTTACTTGTTTGAGTATGAGAAATTATTTTTTTAGCAGTGCTTATTCTATTTGTATCTACAGCTATAAATATGTTTCTCATTCGTTAATAAATTTGTTTAGTTTTTTTGATGCTTTAAATTTTACTCTAACACGTTCAGGTTTATAGATTAATTGATTATTTTTAGGGTTGCGTGAATTAAAATTTTCCTTAATTTTTTTTAAGTAAAAACGTCCAAAGTCACGGATTTCGACGTTATCACCTTTGACCAAGGCATTTGTTATACTCTCTGAAAAAATGTCTACGATAGATTCTAATTGTGACTTTTTAAGCTGAGCATTTTTTTCTTTAAGCTTCTTTATTAGCTCGTTTCTGGACAATTATTTATCTTTTTTATTTTTTTTACCTAATGCAGTTTTAAATATACTTGCAAGTGTTGCGCCAGATTTCGTCGCACCTTCACCAAATTTTTCAATCAAAGATTTTTCCTCATCAATTTGAGCAGCTTTAACACTAAGTTTAACTTTTCTATTTTTAAAATCAAGTTCGGTAATTTTCGCATCTAACGCATTATCTTTTGAAAAAACTTCTGGTCTCGCGTCAGCCGAGTCCTTAGCCAATTCATTTTTTTTAATTGTAAAAATTAATTTTTTTTCTGGATCCACTGTCACTTTTACAGCTGATTTTTGAACTTCATGAATTCTCGTAGTGATTACATCTCCAGCTTTTTTTCCATTTTCTTTGAACCAGTCCATAGGATCTTTTTCCAAAGCCCGCTTAGAAAATTTAATTTTATCGTCTTTTACATCTATAATTTTTACCTTTAAGATATCGTTTTTTTTAAAATTTTTAAGTTCTTCAACATTTTCTTGGTAAGAAATTTCTTTATAATGCATCATTCCAACCAACTTTGTTTCATTAACTTCCCCAAATATTGCCTTATCAGTTATGTTAGTTATTTTTATGTTTACTTCTTCTCCTACTTTTTGCTCAATTCCTTTCCATGGATTATCTAATAATGCTTTGTAAGATAAAGAAATTCTTTTAGTTTCTTTGTCGATAGTTAAGATTATAAATTTTATTTTCTGGCCAACCGATAGAATTTTGCTTGGTTTAATATTTTTATTTGTCCAATCTAGCTCAGAGCTATGTATTAAACCTTCAACACCGTCTTCAATCCTTACAAAACAACCGTAATCCATAATTTTTGTCACAACTCCGTTATAAGTGCTTCCTACAATATATTTTTTATCTATGTTTTGATAAGGATCTTCAGTAAGCGCTTTGACAGAAGCTGAGACACGGTTTGTTTGTTTATCAATTTTTGTTACCTTGACTTTCATTTTTTGCCCAATTGACACTAAGTCTACAGGTTTTTTAACTCTGCCATGGCTTAAATCAGATACGTGCAAAAGTGCGTCAATTCCATTAATATCTAAAAAGATTCCCCAATCAGTTGTAGCTTTAACAATTGCATCCTCAACTACATCACCTTCTTTAATATTTTTGAGCGCCTCTGAAATTTCTGCGTTTTTACTTTTTTCTAATACTGCTCTTCTAGACACGCAAACATTTCCTCTATTCTTATCTATTCTAGTCGCGACAACTTTAATAGGCGTATTAAATAAATGATCAATTTTCTTTAGCGGCCTTAAATCAATTTGAGAAGCTGGCATGAAACAAGGTAATGAATCTACCATTGTAATATAACCACCTTTTACCTTCCCTGTAATGTAACCTGTCATTTCTTCTTGCGTCTCAAAAACGTTTTCTAATTTCTTCCAAGCTTTTAATTTTCTAGCTTTTTCCCTAGAAACAACTATTTCCCCCTTATAACTCTCAATTCTTTCTAGAAAAACATCCACAGATGAACCTATTTTTAATTTAGAGATTTCATCGTTAAATTTAAATTCTTCAATAGGGATCATGCCCTCCATTTTAGCTTTACAGTCTACGACTACAAAGTTTTTGGTTATTTCTGAGATAGTGGCCTTGATTATTTCGTTTTCTTTAAGTTTTCTGCTTTCAAAGTCTTTGTCTAAAAGATTTTGAAATTCCTTATGCAAGGGTTTATTTTTTTGTGAATCTATTTCGGTTCCCATATTTTTCTTTAATTCTTTTTTCGACAACTTTAGACATTTTATCTAGCATGCCTTTAATGCTTAGTTTATCGGATTGCACAATTACAGCATTTTTAGCTTGAATCAAAGGGGAAATTTTACGTTTTTTATCCAAATTATCCCTTATACGCATAGCTTTTTTAACTTCTTTAAGTTTTATACTCTTATTTCTCTTCTTTAATTCCTTGAATCTTCTTTGTGCAGCAATATTAAGATTACACTTAAAAAAAAATTTAATATCTGCATTAGGTAATATTTTTGTCTGTATATCACGTCCTTCAATAACAATTTTATTATATTTTTGTGAGAATTTTATTTGAAACACCTTAAGGATATTTCTAATTTTTTGTTGTTTAGCAATAATGGAGGTATATGCTGAAATTTCAGGAGAATGAAGATTTTTATTACTTAATCTGTTTAAGCTTAAGTTTTTAAAACATTTTTTTAAAAATATAATCTTATCTTTTGGCTTAAATTTTAAAAGTTGAAAACTTGCATATCTATATAAAAGTCCAGAAGATAAAAATTTCATTCCATATTTTTTAGCGATTAATTTAGCCCCAGTTGTTTTACCACTAGCTGCAGATCCATCAGCTGCGATGATCAATTTATAATTTTTTTTTAATTTCAAATTTAGCTCCCAATTTCCTCATAATTTTTAAAAATGAAGGTGATGATGTGTAAACTGTTTCAAAATTTTTAATTGATGTATTAGCATTTGTTAGAATTGATAAAATAAATCCGCACATTGCTATACGATGATCACCTAGATTTCCTATTGAAATTTTTTTATCACTAGCATCAATCATTCCTTTTCCATAAATTATCATTTCATCTTTTTTTAGTTTGCACTTAACACCTATTTGATTTAGAATTTTTTTCATTTCGTAAGCTCTAGAGCTTTCTTTGTTAGCTAATCCAGCTATTCCTTTAAACTTTGATATTCCTTTTTGTAATGCAGCAATTAAAAATAGAAGCAAATATTCATCTGTGGTACTCGGATAAAAACTAGCTTTAGTTTTTAAAGGCTTAAGTTTACAACTTTTAATAATAATATCGCCACTTACTTCACTATTTTTTTTTTTTAAATTCAAAAATTTTATTTTAGCTTTTTGTTTTTTAAGGATCTTATAAAAACCTATTCTAGTAGGATTCAATCCTACATTTCTAATTTTTAATTGTGAGTTTGGATTTAATAGTGCTAAGGTTGTAAAAAAAGCAGCACTTGATGGATCACCACTTATGTCAATATCAATCGGGTCTAAACTTCTTTTTCCAAAAATCTTAATTATTTTTTTATTATTTTTATTATTAATTTTAATAGCTTGCTTATTTTTCAACAACAGGTTTTCAGTATGATCTCTAGATTGAGTTCCTTCTAAAATATCTGTAATTCCGTTGCTGTTTAATCCAGCTAAAATAACTGCAGATTTTAATTGTGCACTTTCACCGGCTGTATAATTTATGCCAACAGGTTCTTTTGATGATTGAAGTTTTAAAGGTAACGTAAATTTATTTTTTGGTAAAAAAGATGCACCAAATCTCGACATAAGATAAATTAATTCTTTCATACTTCTTTTATTTAAAGAATGGTCTCCTGTAATTTTTAATTGAATATTGGGCGTAGAGGTTAGGATGCCAATTATCAATCTAGCTAGCGTTCCTGAGTTGCCAAAATTAATTTTAATATTTTTTTTTGCACACAGTGAACCCAAACCGTTTCCGTATATTTTATAATGCCCTGTTTTAATTTTTTTTATCTTTACTCCAAGTTTTCTACATGTAGCAATAGCACTTTTCACATCTTCAGATTCTAAAACATTCTTAGCTGTAGAGATATTTTGAGAGATTGATCCAATTAATATACTTCTTATTGATAAAGATTTATCAGAGTCTACATTTATAGTTTTATTAAAAGGAGGTATTTTAGAATTTAATCTAATATTAAATTTTCTATTTGCCATTTCTTTTAAGAAAATTGTGAGCCAAAATAATGTTTAATTGCTTTTGATGATTTTAAAAGTTCATTGGAAGTACCCTCAGCAATTATATTATGCTCACCCAAAACGTAACTTCTATCAGTAATATCAAACAAATTTTTTACGTTATGATCTGTCACTAAAATCGCGGTTCCATTTGATTGTATTTTTAGAATATATTTTTGGATATCTTGAATTACCAATGGATCTAATGCAGCTAAGGGTTCGTCTAATAAAACAATTTTAGGTTTGTTGATCATAATTCTAGCCATCATTAAGCGTCTTATTTCACCACCAGATAAAACTGATGCCTTTAAAGACCTTAAGTGTTGTAGATTAAACTCATCTAACAATTTTTCTGTTACTGATTTTTGATCGTTAGTATTCTTTATTGAAATTTGAGCTATTCCCATGACATTGTCATAAACAGACATATCGAATACACTTCTTTGCTGAGGAAGATAACCTAAACCCTGCTTTGCCCTTAGATGAATTGGAATATCGTGAATAGGTTTATTATTTAAAAATATTTTTCCGTTATCAGGAGCAAGTTCTCCTATACACATTGAAAAAAGAGTAGTTTTACCACACCCATTTGGTCCAAGAATTCCCACACACTCACCAGGATAAACTTTCAATGATAATTTTTTTAAAACAGGTCTTCCATCAAAAGATTTACTTAAATCTTTTACCTCAAAAATTGGTGCATCTTTTTTAAATTTTAAAATTCTAAATCCTTTTTTCATTTATAATTTATTTTTGATTTAATAGTATTCTCGTTTAATGAAGTAATATTAAGTGTTTTATTTTTAATATCAAATGTAAGTTTGTCTGCAAAAATAGTCCCTTTTGAATCAATTATCTTTACATTATTGGAAACTGAGAGAGAATTTTTAGAATTTAAAAATTCAGCACTACCAGCATATAACTCACTGTTCTCGTATAAACATTTTACAGAGTCTTCAAATTTTATATCTAGTGTTTTGTTATTATAAATAGCTTTATTCGATAAAATATTTAATTCGGTGTTATCTTTAAAATAAAATACAGCAAAGACCCCAGTCATATTCACCACATTTTCATTAGTATCTGAATTAACAGCTTTTTCGGATGATATAGTGTACCTATTCCCCTCTAAATCTAAACCAGAATATTTAACATTATAAAACGTGCTACTTTTGTCTGATCCATGTATTGATATTTCTTTATCAATTTTTTTTTGTAAATTATCTGAAATAATTTGTTCTTTTTGAAATTTATTACTCTGCAAAAAAGTAAAAAAAATTATTATTACTCCAGTTATTAAAAAAAGTATTTGAAATATTCTTAATTTTTGTTTTCTACTCATTATTTAATTCCTTCCTTGAGCAAAAAATGTATATGGATTATTCCTTTTAAAGTTTTATTTTTTTTATTTTCATGCTTGTCTTTAACTACCAACAAGCTCGTAATTTTTTTTTCTGACATAAGTCCTAGTGCTTTTAAAGCAGGAGTATTTTCGCTAATAACTAAAGGGTTATTTCTAATGATATCATCCAAACTTTTTTTATGGGGAGAATTATTAATTTTTCTTCTAAGATCCCCATCTGTTATTAAGCCTTTTATAAATTTCTTGTGTGTGACTACAATTATACCAAGTTTTTTTTGATTCATTACTTTAAGAGCTTGCCCAAAGCTCTTTTTATGGTCGATTATAGGCATCTTGCTACCTGACACCATAATATCTTTTGCAAGTCTTAAAGAGGCACCCAAGTTTCCTCCTTTATGATATAAAAAAAAATTCTCTTTAGAAAACTTTCTTTTCTCCATAACTGTTGTTGCAATACAATCACATAACAGCATAACAAAAGATGTTGTGGTAGTTGGAACAATATTATTCGGGTCCGCCTCCTTTAATTTTGGATAAAGTATTTTTATATCACTAGCATTTAGCAGCATACTTTTTGGATTAGATGCAATACCTATAATTTTTATTCTAAAACGATTAGCGTATTTTAACAAATTGTATAATTCAGAAGTATTTCCAGAATTAGAGATGATTACAAGAATATCTTTTTTTTCTATTTGACCAGCGTCACCGTGAGAAACACCAGTCGGGTCAACAAAAAAGCTAGGTATTCCGACACTAGAAAAAGTCGCAGCTGCCTTTTTGCAAATAAAAGAATTTTTTCCAACTCCTGAAAAAATTACTTTACCCTTGCAATTCATGATTAAATCAACAGCATTAACAAAAGAGTTATTAAAAACTTTTTTTATTTTTTTTAATTCACTAATTTGAATATTTGCAGCTTTTTTGGCAAAATTTATGTAGTTTTTTTTATTCATTAATGCTCAAAAATATCAAATTTAAATCCATTTTGATCTAGCTCAACTCTTGTATCTAAAAAAGCTAAACAATTATTAAATATCTCCATTCTTTTTTCACGTATTAGCATTTTTTCTAATTCGTTTTTTATTTTATGTAAATAAATTACATCATTTGCTGCGTACTCTAATTGTTTATCGGTAAGTTCATTAATATCTTTATTCCAATCACTACTTCCTTGTCTTTTATCTAAAGACTTATTACAAAATTCTTGTACTAGATTTTTTAAGCCGTGGCTATCTGTGTAAGTTCTAACAATTTTTGAAGCAATCTTAGTATCGAAAATATTTTTAATTTTACATTTAAGAAAGTACTCAAGGGCATTCTTATCAAATCTTAAAAAGTGTCCGATCTTAAGTATTTTATCATTCTCTAAGATTGAAATTAAATTGGGAGCTTTAAAGTTATCTTTATTTGGCTGAATAATAAAAACATTTCCCTTTTCATCACATATCTGAATTAAACTTAATTTATCTCTTTCAGGAATTTGTAAACCAGTGGCTTCAGTATCTATCGCGATACTATTTCTAAATGAGCTAGCAATTTCTGAGGTTATGTCGCCTTTAAACTTAGTTATTTTCATATATAAGTATTCTAAATAACATGAAAAATCATATTTGCACAATCTTAGGTGGTGGTGGTTTTATAGGTAGATATCTTGTCAGGAATTTGACCAAGAAAAACTATAGATGCATCATTTCTACAAGAAAAGCTTTCCAAAAAGGGTATCTAAAAACACAAGCTACACCAGGGGCAATTGAGCTTATAAATTGGAATTCAAATAATTTTTCAGAACTCAAAGAAGCTATTAAGAACTCTGATATTGTTATTAATTTAATAGGCATTCTTTATGAGACTAGAAAACAGAAGTTTTACAATATTCATTCAACTATTCCAGAAGCAGTCGCTAAAATTTGTAATGAGTCAGATGTTAAAAAATTTATTCATGTGTCTGCTATTGGAGCGAGCGAAAACTCTAAGTCACTTTATCAAAAATCAAAATATCAAGGAGAGATAAAAGCACTTGAAAATTTTAAAAATACAGTTGTGATAAGACCCAGCGTTGTATGCGGAACAGAGGATAATTTTACAAATTTATTTTCTAAACTAAGCTTCCTCCCAGTTATCCCTGTTGTTGGTATGAATTATAAATTTCAACCTGTTTTAGTAACAGATGTTGCTGATGCCATTGTTCAAGCAATCGAAACAAAAGGTAACGAGGGAAAAATTTATGAAATTGGAGGACCTAAAATTATTAGCTTTGGTGATATGGTTAAATCTATTTTAAGCACAATAAACAAAAAAAGATTTGTAGTTGAGTTGCCAATGCCTCTTGCAAAAATACAAAGTACAATTACAGATCTACTTCCTATTCCACCAATTCTAACAAGAGATCAATGTGAAATTTTATCTGAAGCGGACAATGTTGTTTCAAATAATCATCTCACATTAAAAGATTTAGATATAAATCCATCAGATGTTGAAGAAGCAATGAAGAAATGGTTATGGAGATATAAAGACGGTGGTCAGTTTGCAAAAGCTTAAATGAAAAACATAAGTTTATTCTCAGGTTACATTTATTTAATTCTAGCTATCATTACAGGAATTGCTTCAAACGGTTTTTTAAAAACAACAGAAGGATTTACAAAATTAACACCAACAATTTTTTGTGTAACAAGTATTGTCATCTGTTTGTTTTGTATTTCTAAAGCAATGACAATTATTCCAGTTGGTTTTACTTATGCAACATATGGTGCCTTAACAATTACAGCTGTAACATTATTTGGAATATTTAAATATAATCAAACACCAAATCTTTATGGAACCATTGGTTTAGTTTTAATTATTACTGGTGTAATACTTTTAAACATTTTTGGGAAAATAAAATAAAACCCTAGGTAGAATCTAAATTTAATTACCGACTCCTCTTTATATATATTTTATGCTAGATTTTTTTCTTTTTTAAAGAAAATAGGGGGACAATCATAATGAAAAAAATAAAAGCAATAATTGCTTCGTTGGCACTTTTCGCAATGTTTGCGGGAACTGCTGCACAAGCAAAAGTAGAAATACAATGGTGGCATGCTTTTGGTGGAAGACTTGGTGAGTTACTTGATGAACAAGTAAACAAGTTCAATGCATCACAAGACAAATACACTGTAGTTCATACTAGAAAAGGTAATTACTCAGAAACTCTAAACGCTGGTATTGCCGCATTCAGAGCAGGACAACATCCAAATATCCTTATGGTGTTTGAAGTTGGAACTGCAAGTTTAATGGCTGCAAAAGGAGCTTACGTTCCAATGTACCAACTTATGAAAGATGCTGGTCAAAGATTTAATCCAAATGGATTTGTATCAGCTGTATCTGGTTACTATACGACTACAGATGGCAAAATGTTATCTATGCCTTACAACTCTTCAACACCTGTTCTTTGGGTTAATAAAGACTTAATGAAAAAAGCAGGTTTAGACCCAGAAATGGATTTAAGTACGTGGAAAAGAGTAGGAAACGCGCTTGATGCTGCAAAAGCAAAAGGTATTGATATGCCTTTCTGTACTTGTTGGCACAGTTGGGTTCACCTTGAAAACTTTTCAGCTTACCATAACATACCATTTGCAACTAAAGCTAATGGATTTGCTGGTTTAGATACTGAGTTAGCTTTCAATAGCCCAGTACACATCAAGCACATTCAAACTTTAGGTAAATGGGCACAAGAAGGTAAATTTAAGTATATGGGTAGAAGAAACGAAGCTGGTAAAAATTTTAGAGCTGGCGAGTGTATGTTAATGACAGAGTCTTCTGCTGGTTATGCTGGTATCAAAAAAGAAGCTAAGTTCGAATTTGGTATTAGACATTTACCTTACTATGGAGGAACTGAAGCACCTCAAAACACAATTATCGGTGGTTCATCTCTATGGGCATTATCTGGAAAATCTAAAGAGGAGAACAAAGCTACGGCAGCATTTTTAGCTTTCTTATCAAGAACTGATATTCAAGCTAAGTGGCACCAAGACACGGGTTATTTAGGTGTTACAACTGCAGCTGCTTCAGCTACTAAAAAGGCAGGGTTTTATAAATCAAATCCTGGAACTGATTTAGCAGGAATACAGATGATGAGAAATAAAGTTACTGAAAACTCTAAAGGCTTACGTCTTGGATCTTTTGATCAAATAAGAGGAATTATTGATGAAGAGATGGAAGGAGTTTACAACGGCACTAAAACTGCTCAAGTAGCTTTAGACAGCGCTGTAAAAAGAGGTAACGTTCTTCTAAGAAGATTTGAAAGAGCAAACAAGTAAATCAATTTAATGTACCAGGGGTGAAAGCCCCTAGTACACTTCTTAAGATCAAATGGAAAAAAGAGTTTTTTTTAAAGGCTGGTGGCTACCAGCACTGCTAGTTGCACCTCAGCTACTGATTTCTTTTGTCTTCTTTTTTTACCCATCAGGACAAGCCATTTGGAATTCTTTATTTTTACCTGATCCTTTTGGATTAAAGACAGAATTTGTAGGCTTAGATAATTTTAGATTTTTATTATCTGACCCTTATTATTTAGCAAGTTTTAAAACAACAATTATTTTTTCAACGGCAGTATCCGTTTCTTCAATGGCTTTAGGTTTATATTTAGCTGCGTTAGCAGATCGATTAATTAAAGGAGCTGGTGTTTATCAAACCTTATTAATTTGGCCTTACGCTATAGCACCGGCTATTGCAGGAGTTTTATGGTTATTTATGTTTAATGGAAATATTGGTTTAGCTTCTTATTATCTTAAAGCTTTAGGTTACGAATGGAATCATACTTTAAAAGGTGATCAAGCAATGTTTTTGGTTATTTTAGCGTCATCATGGGGAAGAATAAGTTACAACTTCTTGTTTTTTTTAGCAGGACTACAAGCCATTCCAAAATCTATTATTGAGGCGGCTGCAATAGATGGAGCTAGTTTTTGGAAAAGGTTTGGATCGATTGTGATACCTCTGCTTTCACCTATTACATTCTTTTTATTAGTAGTTAATATAGTTTATGCTTTCTTTGATACTTTTGGAGTAATTCACACTATTACTTCCGGAGGACCTGAGCAGTCGACCACCATTCTTGTTTACAAAGTATTCTCAGACGGTTTCGTAAGCCAAGACTTAGGATCTAGTGCAGCTCAATCTGTAATTCTTTTAGTGCTGGTTGGAATTTTAACTGTAATTCAATTTAAATATATAGAGAGAAAGGTTCATTACTAATGGTTGAGAAAAAGAGATCAGGATATTGGTTAACTCACCTAGGTTTAATTCTTGGGGTATTATTTATATTCTTTCCAGTTTGGCTAACTTTTGTTGCATCCACTGTAACACAAGATGCAATTATTTATCCTCCATTACCAATGTTACCTGGAACAGAGTTCTTTGAAAATTATGCTAATGCATTATTTAGGGGTTCGCCAGAAGGATACGGAGCCAAAGTACCTGTGATAAAAATGATGATGAACTCTGCAATCATGGCTATTGGAATTACTGTTGGAAAAATAATTATTTCTTTATTGTCAGCTTTCGCATTTGTTTATTTTAGATTTCCATTTAGGAATTTATGTTTCTGGTTAATCTTTATTACTCTGATGCTTCCAGTTGAAGTAAGAATAGTTCCAACTTACGAAGTTGTTGCAAATTTAAATCTATTAAATTCTTACACAGGTTTAATCTTTCCATTAATTGCATCAGCGACAGCAACTTTTTTATTTAGACAATTTTTTATGACTATACCTGATGAAATGGTTGAGGCAGCTAGAATGGATGGCTGTAGTCCAATGCGTTTCTTTTTTGATATATTAGTTCCAATTAGTAAAACTAATATTGCAGCTCTATTTGTTATTTTGTTTATTTTTGGATGGAACCAATATTTGTGGCCATTATTAATGACTACAGATCCTGAAATGAGAACTATTGTAATGGCAATAGACTCAATGATACCTACAGGAGATGATTATGCACACTGGCCAACGGTTATGGCAACAGCAATGTTGGCTATGGTTCCGCCAATAATAGTAGTAATAAGTATGCAAAAGTTTTTTGTTAAAGGGTTATTAGAAAGCGATAAATAATGTCTCAAATTAGTTTACAAAATTTAAAGAAATCTTTTGGAAAAACTCAAGTTATTCATAATCTGAGTATTGACGTTAAAGATGGTGAACTCATTGTTATAGTTGGGCCATCAGGCTGCGGAAAATCAACTTTATTAAGAATGGTTGCGGGGTTAGAGGATGCAAATGAAGGCAATATTTTAATTGATAATAAAAAAGTAAACGAGCTTGAGCCAATGGAAAGAAATATTGCTATGGTATTCCAAAATTACGCTCTTTATCCTCATATGACTGTTTTTGGCAATATGGCTTATGGTTTAAAAATTGCAAAAGTGCCGAAAGAAGAAATTGAGTATAGAGTTCAAAAAGCAGCTGAAATATTAGAACTTGGAGAATTATTAGAGCGAAAACCCAATCAATTATCAGGAGGACAAAGACAGAGAGTTGCAATGGGAAGAGCTATTGTAAGAAATCCTGTGGCTTTTTTATTTGATGAACCATTATCAAATCTAGATGCAAAATTAAGAGTTCAAATGAGACTAGAGATTAAAAAACTTCAAACTCAATTAAAAACAACCTCTTTATATGTAACGCATGATCAAGTTGAAGCGATGACATTAGCTGATCGAATGATTGTAATGAATGAAGGTAATGTAGAACATATTGGAACTCCTTTAGAAGTTTATACTAAGCCTAAAACTTTATTTACAGCTCAATTTATAGGAAGCCCAGCGATGAATATATTAAAAGGTAACTGTCAAAATAATAAAGTGAGTTTCGCAAATAAAGCTTCACTTTCAATTAATTCAAAATTTAATGGACCAGTTAATGTAGGCATGCGACCTGAAGATTTTGAATTAGATCCAAATGGTCCAATAAAGTTAAAAGTTGAACTTGTAGAGCTTATCGGCGCTAATACACTTATTCATGGTAAACTTGAAAATAGTAATGAGATTTTAGTTGCAAGTATCTCGGGCGTTGTTAAAGAAGACACTATTGGAAAAAATATAAATCTTTCCATTCAAAATGACAAACTACACCTGTTTGATACTAATACTGATTTGAGGATTAATTGACCAATCCATTTTTAACGAAACCAAACTACATAAGAATTTACGGCCACAGGGGAGCAAGAGGTGATATTGTTGAAAATTCTATATCAGGTTTTAAATATACATTTGATCTAGGCATTAAAGCAGTTGAATTTGATGTTGTAATTTCAAAAGATAATATTCCAATTATATTTCACGACTACAGATTAAACCCTGATCTAGTTAAAGACGCTTCAGGAAACTGGATTACAGACAAAACCATGAAATTAGTAGAACTAACTTATGATGAAATTAGTAAGTACAATATTGAAAGCATAAAGCCTGAAACGAAGTATGCAAAAAGATTTAAAAATCAAAAATCTGCTAAGGACGAGAGAATACCTAAATTAACGGATTTTTTTAAATTAGTTACCGAAGATAAATATAAAGATGTATTTTTAAATTTAGAAATTAAATCAACTCCCACACAAGAAAATGTAACACCTGACCCAGAAAACATGGTTTCCTTAATCCTTAAAGATATAAAAGATTTTAAACTTGAAGACAGAACTTTAATCACTTCTTATGATTTTAGAATTCTTTACGCCCTTAAAAAACAAAACCCAAATGTTTTAAGAGGATTCATTACTTTGCAACAAGGACTTTCAATCACTAAAAAGAATATTTATGAAAACTCTCCATGGATGGTTAAAAATTATCCAATGGAAGAATTATTTTTATTACCCAATATAATAAAATCTTTAGAGGGTCATGTGTGGAGCGCTTTCTACCGCGATGTTACAAAACAAAATGTTGAGCTTGCACACAAACATGGATTAGCAACTTGTGTTTGGACAGTG
>Ga0255754_10001127_pt1 | contig 21021 bp, 32 predicted proteins | sample 101ome_22_FD_179954 | JGI IMG/M metagenome (GOLD analysis project Ga0255754, IMG submission 179954) | Coastal salt marsh microbial communities from the Groves Creek Marsh, Skidaway Island, Georgia - 101412BT metaG (version 2) | ecosystem: Environmental > Aquatic > Marine > Intertidal zone >... | reverse complement strand
TTCTTTGCACGTTTACGTAGGCTTGTTACGCTTCCTTTGCAACTAGCACCTGAACGCTTTACACGCCCTGGTCTGCTTTTACCCTTTTTTTTACCGTCTGCAAAGTTCTCATATATTTTTACAAGTGCATCAATGTTTTCTCTAGCATAAAAATCAAAGTCTGGATCTTGTAATACTACTTGATCTCCTTTTTTCATAAAGTAAACTTCTTTACCAAGCAGTCTAGCAATCTTAACTAGTTTAGCAGTATCGTGTTGTGTTTCCATATCTTGTAGCATTTGTATAATCATACTACGCAACTGGCTAGTTGGTATTCTTAAAGAACCTTCTTCAATGCTTTCTGTCATTGCACATTTATGATCAGGATTGATTCGCTGCCATTGTTCTGGTTGGTCTGGCATTAATGGTTCAGCATACTGGTCTTGTGGCATACGACCTTTAACGCTTACAAAACCTTCAAATGATTTAATACGACATTCTACTTGTGCTTCCCATCTAGTATTTTTGTATTTTTCTCGCATTTCTAAAAATATTTTTGATGCTTCGGTTAGTGCGCCCATATCTTCTTCGGCCCAGTCTTCAATTGAATTAGCAGTTAATTCTCCCCACCAACCTTCTTCTACAGGCTCTTGCATATGTTGTTTAATATTTCGTGCTGTACGTTCGAACTTATGATCTTTATGCTTAAACCCAATACCGCCTGCTGCTTCCCATGCACTTATGTTTACTCCATAATCGTCAATTAATATGTTTGGAGTACCGTCTGCTTGTTTAGCGTATTGTGCTTTGTTGTGTGAGATAATAACTTCTTGTGGTGGGAAAAATCCTAAATTTTTGCTGACCCATTCTTTTTTATGTTCTTCACATCTAGGATCATTTGCTAAAGGACTTGATAATATTTTATAACTGCCTTTAACTTGTTTAATAAGATTTAGTAAATTTTTTGCATTGTCAGTTAAAGGTAAGTTTAGCCAAAAGTCTTCTGTATTTCTAATTTTTTCTAGTGCATCTTCAATGTTATATTGTTTAGGAATATCAGTCCAATGATCAACACCCATTATTTTAGCCCATACTTCAAAGAAGTCTGCAAGTACACCGTCCATATCTACATAGATTTCTGTAGAACTTGCAATTTCACCTAGTGCTTCTGTAAATAATTTATGATTGACTGATTCGGCTAGTCCTAGATTAAACAATACGTTAGTTGACTTGCCTTTTACTTTTGTGCTTAGTGTAGGAGGACGACCGTCTTTGTCTACTTTGTTTCCAAATTTACCTGCTTCTTTAGGAATCTGATTAACATCTACATCAACTGTAGTATTAACACCTTTTACAATACGTCCATCTTCTTTTAGAATATCACGAATTTTCATCTTTTACGTCCTCTAAATCCTGCAGGATATTCTTGTCCCTTCCAATATGGTCTACTAAACCAAAGTTGAAACCATTCTAGATCTCCTGGACGAAGATTCTTTTCACGTTCTATTTGTTTTTTCTCTGTGCCTGTAACAGAGATATTTGAACCATCATAGGGCGTGTACCCTTTGAATTCATTTATACCTGCTAGTTTTTTAATGTAGTCAAGTTCATCCACGGCTTCGCCTCGACGGTTTACCGTGTTTGTTATGTTGTGCCCATGCTATAGCATACGGTGCACCTGGATCATCAAATTTTTTCTTTAGTGCTTTAACTTGACGTTCTCTACCTGGAGGTGCATCTTCCATCATTCCAAGTTCTTGTGCAATAGCACGATTTGCGTCATCTACAAGTCCGCTTTGAGCAAATCTTTCAATTCTTTTTAATTGTGTAACTAGTCGTGTGTTATCAGTAGTTGGATTCTTTTCTTGCCATAGAGCTTTGTTAGCATCGTTTAGCCATTCCGGCGCTGGAATAGGGTCTGGATCACTGAACCAACCTTCATCAATGCTTTCTACTTGTCCTGCTTTTTGTAGAGCAGCTAAGTATTCTTTATGTTTTGTTCTAAACATTTGTGCAGCTCTATTAGGATCTTGCTTGTACATTCTGTGCCATGCTTTAAATTGGGGATCACTACTAAAAGTATTCTTTAACCATTGCATCGGACTAAATGCTTCTGCTGCTACAGGTTCTTTATCTCTAATGCCCATACCTTGACGTACTGCTGCAAACATTTCATCTGCTACTTCTGGTTTTGGCACACCTTGTTTAAATGATTCTAAATCATCTGCTGCGGCTGCTGCTCGCATTTTACTTGCACTCATACCTTCTGCACCATCTGCATCTGGATCACGCTCACCTGCGCTTACTACTTTAATTGATTTGAAATTATATTCTTGTCCGTTATACTTGTTAATTAATTCTTCAAAACTTTGTACACGATCTGATCCTGCAACATATACTAAATTTTCATAACCTAGTTCACTAACTTTTTGTAGTGCTTGTATAATAGTTCTTACTTCAGGATTGCCTATTGTAACTTCGGGAAAGAAAAACTTTGCATAACGTAGTTTATCTTGAAATGATAAAGGATCTGTTTTAGGCTTTTGTGACTGGCTTAAAAAGATATAAGGATCGCCACCTTGACTTTTTACTGCATCAACTAGTTTAGCATGTCCAATAGTAGGAGGATTCATTCGGCCAAACGCCATAACCGCAGTTCTTGGTGCTTCGAATAAATGTCTTAGCCTCATTTATATTCCCCTTTTTTGATTTGCTCCATCTCTTCGGAGAATAATTTATCAATAATTCTTGTTCTGTCATCTTGTGTAAATAGTTCATCTGGCATTTTAGCTACTTTAAACTTTTTACAATATGAGTTTAATCCGCTTTCTACCATACCTGACATACACTCGTTAGCATTAACTTCTTTGCCTTCGCGATGCATATCTGCAATTTTACTCATTGTAGGAAAAAATGATTTACGATAAAATATTGGATCATTGCGCATAAACACACATACGTCATCGACAACATCAAAGTTTGGTCTATTTTGTTCTATGTTAGTAAATTCTAAAATCTTCATATTACCACTTCCTACATGACCAGTAACGTGCTTTATGTCTTGGACCTGGATTATCACAGTTGTGTCTAGCACGGAATGAACGTCTACGTGCTGGGTTGGACTTTTTAATTCTTGATTTCTTATCACCAAAGTTAACTTTAACTACATTACCCTTTGGATTTTTTACATACACTTTAAACTTTTTAACATCACCTTGCATAGGCTTGCCTAGTTTAACTTTGCGTCCTTGATATTCTGCTTCGTCTACTTCTTCGTCTTCATTAAACCACATAACGCCATACTGCTCAAAAAACTCTTCATCGTCGTCATATGTTTCTTCATCTAAATCTATGTCTTCGTCGGTGCTTATTTCGATATCAAAATCATCTAAACCTTGTTCAAACATATAAGAACTTAAACGATCTGCAAATCCGTCTGCTTCTTCTTCGTTTAATTCTCTAGGTAATGGAATATGATAAACACTTGCTCCTTGATCTGTTTCAAGAAGTTCGTTCCCTGGAAAGATAGACTCATCTAATCCTTCTACTAAGTCGTCTTGTTTTTCAAATATTACTCTTACAAAATGTTCCATTGTCTTACCCTAGTGATTTAATTTAATGCTTTCTATAGTACCTTGTGTATATTCAACTACTGCTCTTACCCATACATAATTGCCTGTAAAGTTTGTTAATTTACTTGCAGTTGTTTCTTCGGTATATTCTTGGGAATAAATTGTGAACCAATCTGTGCTTGTAGGGGTTACAGCAAGTGTTCCTTGAATAGAAATAGTACCTCTTACATTGTTTAATGTATATTGTACCGTATGAAAGCCATCGGATCTACCATAGTAGCCGTCGCCTTTATATGCATCGCCGGTTACTGTTTGTACAGTACTATCTCCGGGATGAGTTGTTTGTGGTAATATAGTTTCACTCTGTGCCATATAACTATTTATCAAGATTAGGCTTCACGACTAATTTGTCGATTCGCCTAACATTATCTAATAGTAAACTGCACAAGTTTAAAACTTTCTGATCTCTAGCATAAAAATATAGGTTATTAACATACCCGTCGTTCTCCATTTCTTCCATAAGAACAGGGCCTACTTTTACTAAACTAGGATTTGCCTTAGCAAAATTAGCAAATCCATTATTTCCAAATTTATTTCCTAGTGTTACTTTGTATTCAAAACCATTGGATTCATCTACTATAATAGTATTTTCTACTAAAAGATCTGAATAGTTTTCATTTGGTTCCCAAAATTCTTCTACACTTTCAGGCGATACTGATTTAGAAAGCTCTAATAACCATTCCTTGTTATTAGAATAGATGTTCATTGTTGACATTTCTATTCTAAGCAAATAGTCTTCAAACTTTTTAAATTTAGTATACAGTGTTTTAGCATCTAAAAATGCCTGTTCAGAAACAGGTGTTTCTTTTCGAAAAGAAACTTTAACTAAAGGCAACCCTTTTTCGTGATTATGTTGTAAACCATCTAATATTCCTCTAGCATAAGAAAGATTCTTAGCTCGGAAACATGGGGCAAGCATATTGTGTATGCTAAGTTTGTAAAGATACTTGCCCCAAAATAGTTTTGTTGTTTCACACTTCCTCAACAACTTTCTCCATAGCAGTGCAATCTAATACAAAAGAACCGTCTTGGAAATCAATGTTTACTTTACCGCCATCTTTTAGCTCACCAAATAACAACTTTCTTGATAGAGGACGTTTAATTTCTTTATCAATAACACGTTGTAGTGGACGAGCCCCCATTTTGCGATCAAACCCTTGATTAACTAGTGCATCAATTGCTTCATCGGTTACTGTAATAGCAACGTTTTTATCAACTACTTGCTGTTTCAATTCTAGCAAGAATTTGCCAACAATCTTGATCATTACTTCTTTACCAAGTTTAGCAAATGTAATTACACCATCAAGTCTGTTGCGGAATTCTGGAGCAAAGAATTTCTTCAATTCTTTATCTTCGTAATTCTCTTGATCAAAGTCTTCGTCAAAACCAATAGTATTTTTCTCTGCATCTTTAGCACCAAGGTTAGTTGTAAGAATTAACACACAATTACGTGCATCTGCTTCTTTGCCATTTGATCCAGTAATTTTACCATTGTCCATTACTTGTAACAAAATTTGTGAAACGTCTGGATGTGCCTTTTCAACTTCGTCAAGTAGTAGTACACAGTTAGGATTCTCTTGTAGCTTCTGCAATAGCAATCCGTTGTTATCTTCATATCCAACATAGCCTGGAGGCGAACCAATAAGTTTAGCAACACTATGCTTTTCTTGATATTCGCTCATATCAAAGCGTACAAGTTCTACACCTAATTGATTTGCTAGTTGTTTAGCAGTTTCAGTTTTACCTGTACCTGTTGGACCCATAAACACAAAACTTCCTATTGGCTTGTCTTCTGGTTTTAGTCCTGCTTGTGCAACAAGAATCTTATCTACAATTGATTCAATTGCATCGTCTTGTCCAAATACACTTCCTTTTAAATTATGTTCGAGATTTTTTAGATTATCTGTTTCTTTTTGTGAAACTGTTTCTGCAGGAATGTTAACAATCTTTGCAAGCTCAAATTCAATCTTGTCAGCAGTAACAATCTTTTCTTCGTTTTCGTTGATTTTAAAACGAGAACATGCTAAGTCGATCAAGTCAATTGCTTTGTCAGGTAACTTTTTATCAGCCTGATATTTAACACTTAGTTTAACCGCCTGTTCAATTGCTTCTTCAGTAATTTCTGTAGCATGATAATCTTCGTAATACTTTTTAATTCCACGTAAGATATCTTTTGCTACATCTGGTGTGGGTTCGTTAACAGTGACACGTTGGAATCTACGCATTAATGCACGATCCTTTTCAAAGTACTTGCGATACTCGTCCCAAGTAGTTGATGCAACAACTTTTAGATTACCTTTAGTTAGTGCTGGCTTCAACATATTAGCAAGGTCGTTAGATTGACCACTACCGCCTGCACCTGCGCCATTCATCATATGCGCTTCGTCAACAAACATAATAGTTTTGCCTTTGCCTTTTAGACCTTGTAGTACAAGTTTAAAGCGTTCTTCAAAATCACCACGGTATTTTGAGCCTGCAAGCATTGCACCAATGTCAAGCATATAGACTTCATAGTCTTGTAAGAATGTGGGAACATTTTTATTGATAATGTTATATGCAAGACCTTCTGCAATAGCAGTTTTACCTACACCAGGATCACCTACCATAAGCACATTATTTTTGCTTCTGCGTCCTAGTGCTAGTGCAAGACTTTCAAGTTCTTCACTACGACCAATAATAGGATCAATTTTGTTCTTTTTAGCTTCATCGTTTAGATTTGTAGTAAACGCTCGTAATGCACGTTGAGCTTGTCCATTATTTTCTTCTTCAGCATATGCTTGTTCTACTTCTCCGTTAATATACTCAGCAAACTGATCTTTTTCAATGCCGCCTTTTTCAATATAATAACCTGCAGGGCTTTTCTTTTCAGCAATCATACTTAGAAGCACATCACTTAGTGTAATCTCAGGACGTCCAGCAAAGAGGACCTGTGTAAACGCTCTGTTTAATACACGTTCTACTGCTTGCGTTTTCTTTGGCTTGTGTTTAGTTTCTTCAACTTTAATTTCTGTGCAGTTAGTCTTTAGGTGATGTTCTAGATTAGATTTAATATAATCTACATCTGCACCGTATCCTTTTAGAAGATTAAAGAAATCCTCAGAGCATAACATTGCAAACAATAAGTGTTCTAATGTAACATACTCATGCTGTAGCTTTCTTGCATCTTTAATGCTTTTATCAAAAACTAGTTGTAGCTCTTTGCTCGGTTCTACCATCTATATTAATCCTCTTTGTTTTATGATATTCTTTTATAATTGTACATTCTTTTAACAAAATGTCAATACCTTGTTCAGCCATTTTACTTTTTTATTTGCCTTAGTATGTCAAGATCGTTCTCGTCAAGACTGGGTATTTCTGCTTCTACAGTAACTAACATGTTTCCTCGAACTTGAGACCTAATATTAGGAAATCCATATCCTGGTACATTAAATGTTGTGTTGTTCTTTGTGCCTTTTGGTATGTTTAAATCAATTGTTCTTTGATCAAGTGTTTGTATTTGAGTCTTTGTTCCTAAAATTAAATCTAAGCAATTTATTTTTTTGCTAATAATAACATCGTCGTTACTTCTTCGCCATCCGTGTTTATTTTTAACATTAACAGTTACAAATAAGTTTCCTCTTGGACCGGGTAAAGAATTATCTCCTAGACCTTCATAATGAATTTTATCTCCATGTTTTGCACCTGGCGGAATATCAAGGTCCACTCTTTCTTCTTGACCAGTGCGTAATCTATAAACTGCAATAATGCTCTTACCAGTAAACTGTTCTTCAAAGTTTAACACTACTTTAATATTTACATCTGCATTTCTAGGACGTTGCTGTCTTGCAAAACCACGACCGAACGCATGAGCAAATAAATCTTCAAACCCTCCCATATTACCAGTATTAAAATTAAACTGTGGTTGAGGATTATCGTATTGTTGTCGCTTTTGTGGATCTTTTAGTGTAGAATATGCTTCATTTATTTGTTTAAATTTTTCTTCATCACCGCCGCGATCGGGATGGTGCTGCATACTTTGCTTTTTGTATGCCTTGCGTATTTCTTGTTCTGAAGCATTTTTGTTTACACCTAAAATAGAATAATAGTCCATACAATTACTTATCGCATGGACTAAAGGTTTTTAACAGTAGTGATTACTACTTTTTCTTGGCGCTAAATGCTTGTCCACCAAAGAATGCTGCAACAATCGCTGCTACCGAAACAAAGTAAGTTGCTGCCATATCACCTAAGATCTTAGCCGCTGAATCCAATGTTAATAGTACTGCTAGTACAACAGCAAATGGATATAGTAGCATACCAAATAATGCAAACCATGCCATGTTGCGTTGTGCATCACGCATTGCATCTGCATCTTCTAGTTCTTTTCTTTTGAACTCAAGATACATCTTTTCTTCTGCTTCGCTTACTTTACCGTCACCGTTAGTGTCTGCTGGATGATGCCCTGCTGCTTTTACTTCTTCTTCGCTCATTTAGATTTCCCCTCTAGCTGTTTGATACGATTTTCTAATTCGTCTATTTTAGAAGTTATTTTAGGATATTTTACACGCCACGCATTTGGGTCATTTTGAAACCAAGTCCAGCCCCAACGTATTGCAAGGTATTCTAAAAAAGAATCAAACTTAGTTACAGCCCAAGTCGCCATTCTTGTATCTTTGAACCAAAATAAGAATGCCGCACCGAATAACGAACCAAAGATACCTGTGTAAATCCACAGTCTATCGCTTGCCATGTTTTGTATCATTTCCCACATAATAACCCCTTTTTGTTACTATGTGTATTTATTAGAAATCACACTGAACTGTGCCTTTGGGCGTTACTAATGTTTCTATAGATTTTGCTTGGGGATTTGGCTCAATGCCAGGTTTCAAGGTACAAGTAGATTTTGAAGAACAACTACTGATCAGTAGTGTTAGTATCAGCAGTATCGTCAGGTTTAACTGCTTCTTCATAGTATACAATAATCTCTTTCTGCTGTTCTATGTAACGTCTTAGTTCAGCAAAATTTAATGATAGGTTTTCGTAGTCTTTAACACTAATTGCAATCCAAGCAGTTTTGCCGTTCTTGGCATAAAACTCTTCAAGGAACTCTTGATAGTTATCTTCGTTAACCACATAGATTTTAACCCTGTTCATATTCACACCTTTAGGGTGTGGAACAATTGGTACTGTAGTCTTAACTGTATTAGTTACTACTTGTATCTGTGGTTCCGGAGTCAGTAGACTGCAACTCGCCATTAGGGGTATTGCTAGTAATAGACTCCAAGTCTTTCCAAAGTTCATCCGTTGCACCTTGCATTCTTGGTTCAATTAAACCTGGCTTTTTAGTAGCCAAATGTGTTAAATTATGACGTTGTAGAGTAGCACGAAGTTCATCTCCGTACTGCTCTGCTTTTTGTAAGTCAGCTTGTAAAGTACTGTTTAATTCACCTAATCTTGCTGATTCTTCTTGAACAAGTTTTAAACTTGCTTCGCTTGTTTGCACAGCAATTTCCATTTTAGCAACATTTGCTCTAGCTGTTTCTAAGTCGCTTTGTAGTTTTTGTACATACAAATAACCGCCACCAGCTATTCCTAGTGCTACTAGAACAAATGCAATTTTTAGTGAAGTAAACATAACAATTCTATTTAGTCAAATAGCTTAGAAAATGTTGCAGGTCCGGCAACACCGTCTGCTGTTAGTCCATTTGCTGCTTGCCATTCTTTCAAAGCTCTTTCTGTACCTGGGCCAAAGTCGCCATCGGCGCCAATACCTAATGCTTCTTGCATTAGTTTAACACCTTCGCCTTTACAGCCTTTGCGTAGCACACCAATATCATCTAGTATTTCTTGGATGTCATCATCGTCTGCTGCTAGGTCTTCTGCGTCCATACCTAATACTTCCATGGCATGCATATAACGCTTCTTACGATCATCTAGTCCAATTGAACCACCGTTGATCTTTTTAGTCATACGCTTAACGTCATCTGTATCTGCAATGTCGTTTAGGTTGTTTGCGTCCCAGAACCAACATGCTGATTCAATAGCACCTGCCGGAGTTGCTACATAGTCTGCTGCTTCTTCTGCTGTCATATCAACTGTAGCACCAAAACGTGTGTAGTTGTCACGACCAGTCAACTGCTTTAGTCCACGTCCGCGGAATCTCCAACCGTCGCCTTCTTCTACGTTGCCCATCTTGTACTTGCGGAACTCATCGTTGTAAACACGGTTAGCAATCATTTCTGGGTTACGTGCATATTCGTCTGCGTCTGCTTTTGGTGGTTCACCAAAGTAACGTCCAAACACTGCACGAAGTGCTTTTGCTGAATAGTTTAGATTTTCTTCTAGGCGTTTAAAGCCTGCCGATTCGTGAGCGCACTGACTTAGGAAGTGTGCTACTCTACGTTCTGTTGTAATGCCATACTTTGGTAATAGTTCGCATAGTGCATCATACCAATCGTCTGCATCCGCGGAAATTATTTCGGCAAGATGCTCTTTAGTGAAATCAAATTCAAAACTCATATATTAGATCCTTTTAACTATGAGAGCCTTGTCTTCATTTTCAAAAACAAGTTTGTCTCCATACTTACTTATATGATATTCCCCTAAATACTTGGTAAGAAAGAGTATTTCAGGATAAGCATCGGTATTAAACTTTTCTGTGATTTCTATGCTGTCTTTGTTTGTAAAATCTATAAACTCAAATGTAAGTTCGTCAGCATACTTCTTTTTAATGCGTAGAATATTTTCGTTCATTGCGATTTCTTCTACATAACTCTTATTGAAAAAGTTTTTGAAATTATTTAAATTAGATTCAGTAGCAACTAGGCCATAGTTATTAGGATCGTTAGGAACGTCATTTGTTAGATTTTCCATTGTTGCTTCTTGGCTTCTAAAACTTTTATAATATCTATATTTTAAATCTTCTATGTTAGTTAACTTTTTAACACCGTCTAATAATTCACCAATATTTTCGTGTACAGTGTTATCTCTTTCTAGTTCTACAAATACTTTATAAGTACCATCTGACTGTTCGCCCGGTGGCACATCTGCATCTAGTACAAAGCCATATCCCTTTTCAATAAAGTTTGCTAAGTCTTCAGCAGGTTGCTTGTCTTTACAACTAAAACTAAGAGTAACAATATTCTTGTCATCTCCCATTTTACTTGCATACGAATCAATTTCAAAAATATTATCGACTAAGTGTTCTAAATCGCCAGCTTGTAAACTCATTAGATTGTATCTCCAGCTGGTGCTGCAGGTGCTGCTGGTGCTGCAGGTGCTGCTGGTGCACCAGGATTAGCTAAAATATCTGCTTGTTGTGCTTCGTCGCCTGCTGTTTCTGGTTGTACTGCTGGCTCAACATTTAATTGTTTTTCCTCTGCATAAGCACCGTAAATATCTGCAATTAACTTTTTAGGCATAGCAATTTCAACTACCCAAATAGGCTTACGATCTAGTTTTCCTTTTTTACTTCCTGGACGAATATCATCTGGCTTAGATATCTTTCTAGGAACAATTATATGTGTTTTTTGAAAACCTACTTTGCAGTCATACTCGAACAGTCTCTTGCCGCCCATTGGATCGGGCATTTTATTTCTGTCCCACATGAACTTGCATGTTACAAAATGTCTACTGATTTTAGGACCGTCAAGCAATTCGCCATCTTGCCAGTTGGCATATACATAGAGATCTAGTTGATCTAAAACTCTTTCAAAATCTTTTAGTACTTGAAACGAAGTGTCACTGTTGTATACAGTATCTACATTTTTTACTAGGTCGTAAATATCTTCCATTGAGCTATCCTATAATCTTACATACTTATTTATCGTATCTAGAACTATAACTAATAGTTTTTCTCTGGACAACCGATGGTAAATACTTTGTAGGGCAAATGCCCAACGTGGCACAGTCCTACATTATTCCATAACTCATAGGAGGACATGAATGGGTGCTAAAAGGAAACAGCGTAATAATCACGCTAACACAAATTACGAAAATGTAATTAATTTCAACGTTCATCAAAAGAAAAATCAAGTAACAATCCTTCCAAGAAACAAACACCAAGAACAATATGTACTAAAACTGTTAGACCCGTCGAAAGATATAGTCTTTGGCATCGGGCCGGCAGGAACAGGTAAAACACTGTTGGCTGTACAATCTGCGGTGAAATTCTTCAAGGAAGGTCAAATAGACAAAATAATTGTCACAAGACCTGCTGTTTCTGTTGATGAAGACCTGGGTTTCCTACCAGGTACACTTGAGCAAAAGATGGCCCCATGGACGAGACCAATTTTTGACGTTCTAAGAGAGTACTTTAATGCAAGAGAAATAGAAGGCATGATCGAAGAAGGCATTATTGAGATTGCACCATTGGCTTATATGCGAGGCAGAACTTTTAAAAACGCATTTATCTTAGCAGATGAAATGCAAAATGCTACACCAAATCAGATGAAAATGCTACTAACACGTTTAGGACAAGGATCTATGATGGCAGTGACAGGCGACTTAGCACAAGCAGATAGGCTTCAGGACAACGGTTTGATTGATTTTATTAAACTGTTGGAATCAAAAGATTTAGAACATTTGGACGTAGTCCGTTTCGCACAAGGAGATATTGAAAGACATGATGCTGTTAAAGAAGTGCTCCAAGTTTACGGAGACGAATAACTAAACCTGTTGAACATCAATATTAGATTTTAACAAAAACTCAATGCCCTGTGTACTACGATAATCATTTTTGTAGTACACAGTGGCTATACCAGACTGGTAAATCAGTTTAGCACAGTCTATACAAGGTGAGTGTGTAATAAAGATACTTGCACCTTCACCACTCTCAGGCGAACGTGCTAGTTTAGCGATTGCGTTAGACTCGGCATGTAATACCTCTGGCTTTGATTTATTGTTTTCATCCTCGCAACAATTATCCCAACCAGTAGGCATACCGTTATAGCCAATAGAGATAATGCGATCATCCTTTACAACAATCGCACCTACATTCAAACGCTTTGCTGAACTTAGTTGTGCAAAACGTTCTGCAACATCCATATATGCATTAATAAATTTTTCTTTCATCCTTTAAAACCCTTAGAAAATATTCGTTGGGAGTATATATTCTATCCCAAGATAAGTTATGTATAGGTGGCCTTCCCATTGCGTCAAAGTATGTTTTAACCACTACATACTTTTGTCCGGGCCATATGAGTTTGTTACTGCCTGTTCGTTTCCACCAATATGCACGTTTTTCAAATGCTTTCTCTTGCGGATCACCGTATCCACTGGCACCCATCATACTGCCATAGGTGCCTTAATTGAATCCATTGGATTATAATTTAGTAGTTTAAACTGCTCAGGAGTTGCCTCCATTATTTCTCCAAGTTGCTGAAAGTCTGGCATCCAAAGTATTGGTGCTTCCTTTGGTTCGCGTTTGATTTGCTCTTTAACTTGATCAAAGTGATTTTGATAGATATGACAATCGCCTCCGGTCCAAACAAATTCACCTGGCTTTAATTTTAATAACTTAGCCATAATATACGTTAAAAGACTGTAACTTGCAATATTAAACGGAACACCCAAGAACATGTCTGCACTACGCTGATACAGTTGACAACTTAGTTCACCTTCGTGTACATAAAATTGAAACATAGTATGACAAGGCGGAAGTGCCATACGATCAATTTCTCCAGCATTCCATGCACTTACAATATGTCGTCTACTGTAAGGATCTTCGTAGATGTTTTTCATAACTTCTACAATTTGATCAACGTGATGTGTTTTAGCAAGCCAACTACGCCATTGACTACCATATACCGGGCCTAATTCTTTAATTGTATTAGTATTAGTATATCCAAGTTCTGCACCTTGCTTGTTGGCGTTAGCAGTCCAAATAGTAGTTTTATCTACTAGTTCTTCTCTAGACTTACCATAATGTATTTCAGCAAGCCTACGCTCGTCGGTACTGCCTTCGAGGAACCATAGTAGTTCGCTTACAACTGCCTTCCATGCAAGTTTCTTTGTAGTAACTGCTGGAAAACTATTACGCAAATCAAAACGCATTTGATAACCAAACACGCCTCGTGTACCTACACCTGTGCGATCTTCTCTATCTTTTCCGTTTTTTAAAATATGCTCTAATGCATCAAGATACTGCTTCACTGCGCTTCTCCATTATTTGAAATGTAACATCTGGAAGAACACTTTCGTGTTTTACTTCAAAAAGTGTTTCAATCTTATTTAATGGTAAGTGTGTGTCGCAATCAAAGTCACCTGTAATTCTACTTAGATAAAATTCATCAATGATACCTAATGTTTGTTCTATAATATTTGGACCACCAATAATCCAAGTAATTAAACCTGGGTTATCCTCTGCAATACCAGTAATAGCAGTATTTAAATCACCTTTGATATAACCGTGTGCTCCGGGGTAATCTTCTTCTCTAGTAGTTACAAGATAATTTTGTCTGTTAGGCAATGGCCTAGGCATATGAGGATCATCCCATGTAGTTGATCCCATTATAACAATATGTCCTGCTGTATTGTCTTTAAACCAGCGTAGGTCTGTAGGATTGTTAGGCCACGGTAGAGTTCCGTTTTTACTAACACCGCCTGTGTCGTCACAGGCTAAAATTGCTTTAATCATTCTATCTCCACTATAGGTATACTTTTTTCAATATACTGTTCGTACTTATTCGGAACACCATTGTACTTTTCAGCATCTGGTGGCGGATCTTTTTGATCGTAAATATTTTCGCCTTGTTCACTAAGTGTTTCGTTAATAGCATACCATTTATCGTGTTCATCTCCTGATAATGCGTTGTCAGGAACAATAGCGTCTACTGGACATTCAGGCTCGCATACACCACAGTCAATACATTCTAATGGATTAATTACCAGCATATCTTCTACTTCATAAAAGCAGTCTACTGGACAAACTGCTACACAGTCAGTGTGTTTACATTTAACACAATTATCAGTTACTAAGTATGTCATTATTGTTGTACCCAGTTTATCACACCACGTATAGCAAGCAGTAAATAGAAAAGTTCCATCAATGCTCTAGGTGTGTCCTTATCTTTAATTCCCATGTAAATCCATATGCTACAACTAAAACAGGCTACTCCCCATCCAACCCATTGTAGTTTAGGATCGCCTCCACTTAGTATGAAAGCGCCTACCATTGCTAATACGAATCCTAACCATCTCCATCCATCAATTTTTTTGTAATACCTTATTTTCACTATAACCTCGCTAATCTAATTAGCGTTGCCGCTAAATTTATTTCTGGATCTACAACTAATGTGTGATCTACCATTCCTTGTTTAATAATAAGAACTGCTTGATCTGGATCTTTAAACAATTCGATGTTATCATACATCCAACGATACACTTCTTCCATCTCTTCTGGACGAATTGCACCACATAGCAGTTTACGTGCTTCTTGGATCTTACCATTTTTAAATAGCTCGACCATATCTAACTTCCAGTCGCTTTCGCCTGTATCACCTTCATTAGGCTTGTTTAGCACACCTTCAGTTGAATTCATTTGTACAGTGTTAATACATTTACGCAAATCTGGGTAGGTTGCTTTAACGTATGTATCTAAGACATCCAAGTCCGGCGTAACACCTTCCGTAATGAGGATCTCTGCGACTCTAGCCGTAAACTCAGTTTGGTCAATCTTAGCAATGTGGAAACCTTGACAGCGACTGTGAATAGCAGGAATAATCCTATTTGGATAGTTACAAGTAAGAATGAACCTAGCAGTCGTATGGTATTCTTCCATAACCCCGCGGAGTGCTGCTTGTGCGTTAGGTGAAAGATAGTCCGCCTCATCTAGTAGTACCACTTTAAAGTCGCCAAATGGAATCATTTGTACAAAGTTTACAATTTTATCACGAACATCATCTACTGAGTTTGTTCGCGATGCGTTAATTTCTAATATGTCTAGATCATTTACTTCAAGCTCGTTAAATAATAACTTAGCAAGAGTAGTTTTACCAATCCCAGCATTGCCACTAAAAAGCAAGTGTGGAATAGTTTTATCTTTGATCCATGTTTTAACTTGATTCTTTTGTGCTTCATCTCTGAACACATATCCATCTACTGTTTTAGGACGATATTTTTCAACCCATAATTCTTTCATTTATTCCTCACTTCTCTTTTATATGTCGATAGTCTAAATACTGCGAACACCATTCGTAAAAACTTCTATTATTAGCAGGCCAACACTCAGCAAATACTTTGTCTTTTTTACGCATCTGCCTATATTCTTCTCTAACTTCTTTTTCTGTCAAAAGTTTTTCTGTCATTTTAGTTCTTGATATGCCATTTGAATTGCTTTGCTTTGATAGTATGCATCTGCTAGTGCATTGTGCAAATCGTTTTGAATTTTCTTACGAGGATCTTCCTTGCATACACTAAACAGTGTGCGACTATCACGTACCTGCCAGAAGTTGTATGGAATAGGCTTGCTTAGTGAACGATACATGTCTTCAATAATTGTGTAGTCAAAACCGTAACCTTGTCCCCATAGAATATCAACACCAACAACAAACTTATTAATTTTACTTAGTGCTTCGTCTACAGTGATAGCACCTTCTTGGTCAAACGCTTCTTCCATAATTTTTGGATCTTGCTTTGTCCACCATTCAATAGTATCATCAGATGCAGTACGACCTAAACGATCTTGATCATCAATACTAATTTTAAAATACATTTCACTATGTGGTTCAGAATCATCAAATGGATTGAACTTTACAGCACCTAAACTAAGAACAGTTGCCTGTGGGCGAGTGTCAATAGTTTCTAAGTCAATTGTTGCATGTGTAGTCAAAAGAAAACTCCTATTAATTTATTACATTATAGCGTAAAAACTAATAGGAGTCAAGTATTATTTTACAAATTGAGCAAGTTCTGGTGCTTTCCAGCCTTCTGGCTTTAGCACTTTACCATCTTCACGTTTGATTACTTTGCCTGTGTTTGGATCGATCTTAGCAAAGTTTGTATCCATTACTTCTTTCCAGGCAGCTTCGCCGTCCCAGCCTGCGGCACGAATTGCACCCATAGTAACAACTAGGATATCAACTAGTGCGTCTAACTGTTCAACTTTGTCGTTTGCTTCGACAGCGTCGGCAAGTTCATTAACTTCCTCGTCAATTAGTCCTAGATACATTTTGTAGTTTGCTTCGTTAGGCTCTTGATCACACGCTGAGCCAAAGCGTTCAATATCTTTAAATGGGTTAGTCATATTCGCCTCTTCTTCTAAGTTCTTGTTTGATTTCATCTTCTGCGTACATTATCTTATAACGCATTTCTACATCTTCTGTGATATGATACACAGCGTCAAGTTTTTTTAATTTTGCTTTTAGACTAGGTGTTGAGGAACGAGCTAGGGTCGATATCAACTGGTCCATCTGTATGTTCTGCGCCAATTCTTAAATCATTTGGCTTACTGTCCGAATATGCTAGTACACTTTCTGCTTCGACCATTCGAATAGTAATTTCGCCATCCTCTGGTGTTTCAATATTCATGCCTCTAGTCCAACGACCGTGCTCTACAAGAATCCATTGTCCTATTGCATAATCATCTTTATTGTCTGGACCTTTAGAATACACTTTACCCCAACGTGGATATACACCACGTTCTTTACCATCATCTGAAGTAATAATTAGACCACTTGCAGTTTTCTGTTCTCCAAAATCCATTTCTGTGACTAATACACGATTACCGATTGCACGAACATTTTTTGTTTTAATAGAATTAATGTTAATAGCCATTAATCATTCACCCTTTTTTACAAAGTTGCCTTCGTCATCCTCAATCCAATCGTCTTCTTCTACCGCTTCTACTGGCGGTTCAAACTCTTTTCTTCTTACAGGATGCTGATCAGGTGTATTTGGATTGGCATTTTCATAATACTCTTTTAAAACATCTTCACGACTTCTAATAACTTTACCACCAGGACCTAATTCGTCACCACGTGCATTAATTTTAGCATTACCTACAGCAGGTGTCATTTCATTTCTCTTTCTAAGAAGATCCATGTCAATTTGCTTACCCTGCATAGTTTTATATACTTTTTGACCTTTTGCTTTTTGTACCATAGTAGTACCTCCTAAATATAGTTATATGCTTACTTATCTCAAGAACTCTCTCCAATCCAGGTCAAACTGGATTGAATTAATACGATGTACACCTATCAAATACAGCACATAACTTGCTACACTTGATCCACGTCCTACACCCCACACAATGTTATTCTCACGCATAAAGTCTACGAGATAAATCATGTAACGTAATAAGTTGTGCATATCACGTTCTTTGAAAGCATCTAATTCTTCCCATATGCGATCTTGTACATGTTGCGGACAAGGTGTTTTTGCTTTGCCTAGGACATATTCATATACATTAATGTCTTTGTATTCATCAGGCATAAACCATTCACTTTGGCATACACCGTCAAAAGTCTTTTGATCTACATCTAATGGGATATACTTCTGTAGCTTGTTAAAGCCTTGTTCTTCCATAGCCGCATTAAAACGGTCTATGTCATCACTTGGATCACATAGTACAACATGCATCTTATCCGCATGACCACTATAAATCATATCGATAAGATCGCGGTTAGAGAATCGTGGAATACCTAGTTCGTCAGTTTTCATAAGCATACATGTATTTTAACTGATATTGATCAGATTGTCAAGTCCATTATCGCCATTTTGTTCAGATTGTTTTAATAAAGCAGAAGCTCGTCTTGCACGAGCCTCTTCTTTATACATTTCTAATATAGTAGCGATTTGTGCTTGGACTTGAGGGTTGCGAGATTGAAAATATTTACGGCCTAATTCTGAGATCTTATCTTCAACCTCAGAATCTGTTAAAACACTAAAACTATCTACTAAAGGATTAAACATTATGCTAGTACTTCAAATGTTCCTCTGTAATCTAAGTGTACAGTTTGACCACCGTCAGTAGTCCAAGCATCGATCATTAATGGATCTGTGCCAAATGTTTCTGTTACTGTCACTTTATTACCGTTGCCGTCTACAGGCCATGTAATACTACTTACACGAATAGCACCACCGTTAGCTGCTTCCCATGTAATTTGTCGACCAACTGTGTCGCTTCTAATTGCCATTGTTATTTTAGACATATGACCTGTTTCGTCCCATCCGCCTAAAATTAATGTAACATCGTCAGTAACCGTAACGTTTTGATACAGCCCATCTGTCCATTCAAGAGTTGTATCTTGATTGATATTTCCTGTATTATAAACTAGTTCTGAAACTGCTCTAGTTGATGCATTGGTAATATCATTACCATTAAAGTCATTTGATCCATCTAAACGAGCTGCATTTGTTAGCAGTTGTGCTAGTTCAGTATTTGCTGCTTGTAATGATGTTTTAATTTCCCTAAAGTTATCTCTAAAACCTTGGGTGTCATTATCCTGTCCTGCGACTGGATATTCTTCGTCTATATTTGTAAAAGTTACTGTACTCTCGGCCATTATAATATCTCCTAAAATTATTTATCGTACTTATACATTGTATCTGTAATTTGCGAACAACAGGTATTTAGAATTACTAGATTCTTTGGTACTATCCATTAAATATCTATCAAAATCTAAATTAAACTTGCTAAAATCAAAACCACTTGCTTTAATAGCACTTAGAATGATTTGACTAGTTCCCGGTTTACAGTAACACAACACTATTGCAGGTGTATAACCTAATTCGTTGACACTACCTGCCTGTGAAGACCTCATCCATAAAGGAACAAATTCTCTATTAGTTGTTCCTAACTCTCTTATGTGATCACGCATGTTATTTAGATTACTTATATATCGTTTGTTATCTAAACTTTGCGATGCATCTATTTGGGTATTGTCTGTTTTAACTGTGTTTTCGTTTTGAGGTCTTCTAGTGTATACAGGACCTAACCCTTGTAGAATTTTTATTATGTTTGATTCTGTTCTTTGATCTACATTGAACCCTTCGGTCCATCTAATTCCTTGAGTTCCATCATCGCGAGTAAAGATGTTAAACTCGTTACCAAATGTTACTGTGTAATTTCTATTTCTAGTTTGTATTATAAATTGTGGTGGAACATCGTACTCGTAGTAATAGTTGTCTACAGATGTACTTGCAATATCAGCGGTAATTTTATTTCCAGTTTCTATATTAAATACTTTTTTAGTTCTTCCTATTTCTGTATCATTAGGATCATTAACTTCTAAATATATTACTTCGTATACATTGTCATTCGTTCCTGGAACATTTGCAGTAGCAGTTTTTAAATCTCCAACTCTGTATTGTTTACGTTTGTGATTTTTTGAAGTTGCTGCTACAAATTTTTCAACATCAACTGATTCAATGCCAGCATATGCTAACATCTTAATTTCACGTTGGACACCAAAGTTTGGATCTTGTGGCCTGTAAATATATTCAGGAATAAAAATTTCCGGGTCTGAAACAAAATCAGCATACTCTTTTCTAATTTCTTGTTTTAGGAAAGGTTTTAGGAATAAGTTATTATATTTTACTGTATCTGGATCGTTTACTTTAATAGTAAATTCTCTTTGTTCGATACTATATTTGAATTGATCTTCTGCGTTTACTACAAATTTATATTCTCTGTCTAGTGTAGTAGTTCCTCCATCTAACAATAGTGTATCGTTGTCAAAAACTACTAGGCCAAATTTATCATAGTCAAACTCAACCCATAGTCCACTATCATTATCAAATATATTAGAACTTGTACTTAGGTGATCACTTGCAGTAGTGTATAACTGTCCGTTATATTTTATAACATCACCTGATTTATAGTTTCTACTACCTCTCCAAATACTACGGTAAACATTTTGTCCAAACGCATTAACTTTACCAACTATTTCACCATCAAAAGATAATTGCAATCCTGGTGGCAAACGCCCACTTGCTAAACTATAAAGTACTCTGCTGTTAGGCACACTTGTTGTAGCTTCTACACGTAATACACTAATAATATTAGTATTGATAGTTCCTAAATCTCCGTCTGTGATCCAAGTTGTTTTACTATCAATTTCTCCAAGTAAACGCAATTTAAATGTTTTAGAAGCACTTACATTTTCATCAACTTGGTCTGGAGTAAAGCGTGTTGCTTTAATTGTAAATTTATACCATTTAGTAACTTCTGCTTGATAAGGAACACGGCCTGCTATTTCACCATTTGATGTATCTAGTACTAGACCTGGAGGAAGTATACTTGCTGTATTATCATCATTTAAAGATTCTAAACTATAACTAACAAAACCTACTTGACTGTTTGTATCAATAACATCTAGAGGAATTGTAACATAGTTATTAGCACGTTTAATACCTAAGTCACCTGGAGTAATCCAAATAGGAGTACGCAAGTTTGTGTTATCAGCTGTAAATGTTCCTGTACCTACTTGTA
>Ga0255754_10001111_pt1 | contig 21178 bp, 25 predicted proteins | sample 101ome_22_FD_179954 | JGI IMG/M metagenome (GOLD analysis project Ga0255754, IMG submission 179954) | Coastal salt marsh microbial communities from the Groves Creek Marsh, Skidaway Island, Georgia - 101412BT metaG (version 2) | ecosystem: Environmental > Aquatic > Marine > Intertidal zone >... | reverse complement strand
GTCAGCGAAACTTTATTGCCCTCGTGGTCTTGCAGGGAAAATTTGGGCGCAAGGTTGCCCACCTTCGGAAATGCCATAACAACCCCTGTGTCGTTAATTAAATACGATGGTACTTACGAGTGGCGCCCCGCCGAGGATCAAATCCAGGAGGCCAAAGCAGTGACGTCAGAGCTCAGTTGGGGGCTTGCGTCCGTAAGAAATCACCGTATTGCGAACGGGGAAGTCACCGGTTTTACGATCTACCAGATACTCCTGAAGCATCTCACGCACCACCGGGAATGCCAGTTCATCCCAGGGAATCTCCTGTTCGGTGAAGAGCGCACTCTCGAGCGACTCCGGGCCAATGCCAAAAGAGTCATTCTCAAGATGGCACCGGTAAAAGAGATAGACCTGACTAATATAGGGCACATCGAAAATCCGGTAGAGCGCCAGATCAATAGCCTTTGCGGCGGCCTCCTCCCATGTCTCTCGTGATGCGCCTTCAGCTGAAGTTTCCCCGTTTTCCATAAAGCCGGCGGGCAACGTCCACTTGCCGTAGCGCGGTTCGATCGCCCGCTTGCAGAGCAGTATCCGGTCCCCCACCGTTGGTAAGCAGCCCACGATGACCTTTGGATTAACGTAATGGATGGTCTCGCAGGCACTACACACATGGCGCTCGCGATCATCATCAATAGGCACCTGCAAGCTCACTGTGGCGCCACACTGGCTACAGAATTTCATATTCCCTCACTTCGCTCCCAGCGCGCCCGGCGCTCGCCATCCTGCGCGCGGCTCGCCACCCAACGAGCACCCTCGGGTCCTTGCTCTCGCTTCCAAAACGGCGCATCAGTTTTGAGTGTGTCCATCATGAATTCACAGGCGCTGATTGCCTCCCCACGGTGATCTGCCACTGCGCCTACCCACACAATCGTCTCGCTCACAGGCAATAGTCCAAACCGATGCACAATGCGCCAATTGATCAGTCCAAAGCGCTCAACCGCTTGCCGCCCCAGGTCTTGGAGTACCGTGAGCGCCATTTCCGGATAATGCTCAAGTTCCAATGCGCCCACAGCGTCTTCCCCGGTATGGTCGCGCACATACCCAGTGAATGTTGTTACTGCGGCACCCGACGCTTTGCCCACCAGGGCCGCGTATTCGGCAGCGATATCAATCGGCTCTGCCTGAAGTGATACGGACATGTCAGCCGCCCGTCATCGGCGGGAAAAGCGCCAATTCATCGCCGTCTTTCACGAGAGCATCAAGGTAAACGACCTTGTGATTCAGGGCATGCACCAGATTTGGCTGATTGATCGCATCGCTCCAATCAGCGCCTCGCGCCGAAAGCACCGCTTTGATCGAGTCTACCCGGATGGCGCCATCGACCACTTCGGCTGGCGGCAAGGCACCTAGTTCCAATTGCAGCTCGGCCTCACCCAACGCCTCTCGAAGAGACGCAAACAACTTAATCGTGATGCTCACGATGCCACTCTCCGCTGGCGCCACCCACTTTGGAAATCAAACGGGTGCGCTCGATGCTCATGCCACGATCGATTGCCTTACACATGTCGTATAGGGTCAGCGCAGCCACTGACGCCGCTGTTAACGCCTCCATTTCAACACCGGTCTGACCGGTGACCTTGCAGGTTGCCGCGATTCGCATCCCTGGCAGCTCAGGGTCGGGCGTCAAGTCAACCCGCACCGAAGACAGGGGTAAGGGATGACAGAGCGGGATCAAGTCTGCGCATTTTTTAGATGCCTGAATGCCGGCAATGCGCGCAACAGCCATCACATCACCTTTTGGCAGGGTGTTGTCGGTAATCGCCGCAAGAGTCGACGCCTGCATGCGCACGCACGACTCCGCTACTGCCTCCCTCGCGGAGACGGCTTTTTCAGTGACATCAACAATTTGCGCCCGACCCGCGTCATCGAGGTGTGTCAAGCGATCCGTATTCTCTGGCATATCGCCAATTCTAACATTCCGGTGCGATAAACGGCATAAGCTGGCATCATGCACCCGCCACCTCTGAAGATGTGAACGTGCGATGACCCCGGAACCACCAGTGGCAGAAACCACCCGCTACCGCTGGACCGTGCTCGTGATTCTGACGCTGGTCTATACGTTCAACTTCATCGACCGGCAGATACTCGTCATTCTGCAGGAACCCATCAAATTGGAGCTGGGGCTGAGCGACGCCCAGCTGGGATTATTAACCGGCTTTAGTTTTGCGCTGGTCTATGTCACTGCCGGCATTCCGATTGCATGGCTCGCTGATCGCAGCAATCGACGCAACATCGTTGCGGCATCTCTTGCTTTTTGGAGCTTGATGACCGCGTTCTCTGGTCTGGTACAGAACTTCGCGCAACTACTGGCCGCGCGCCTGGGCGTGGGCATCGGCGAGGCCGGTGGCTCACCGCCATCCCACTCCATGATTAGTGATTATTTTCCTCCGCAACATCGCGGTACAGCGCTGTCGTTTTACAGCATGGGAATCTACGTTGGCATCCTGTTCGGCTACGCCGCCGGAGGCTGGATTGCCGAAAGCTTTGGCTGGCGCGCGGCCTTCTTCCTAGTGGGAATTCCCGGTATCGCGTACGCGCTTCTGGTTTTCTGGATCGTCAAAGAACCTCGACGCGGGCAATGGGATGAGCGCGGCACACCACCAAAATCTTCCTTCAAACAGACCTGGGATTGCCTGCGCCAAAGGCCCACCTTCTGGTGGATATCGATAGGCTGCGCGTTCTCGGCCTTCATCTCATATGGTAACGGCAATTTCATGCCGTCTTTCTTGATACGTAATCACGGGATGTCGCTGACTGAAGTCGGACTGGCGCTGGGGCTCATAGCGGGCATCTCGGGAGCGATCGGTACATTTTTAGGTGGTTTTCTGGCCGACAAATTAGGCGCTCGCGACGCCCGCTGGTATTTATGGATCCCAATAATCGGCGGACTGGGTTCGCTATTACCGGCGTATTACACGCTATTGGGTAACAATAAAATCCTGATCATCGCTGCCATGGTTCCCGCGCAAATCCTGAGTACGTTGTATCTTGGCCCCTGCATTGCTACCTGCCACAACCTTGTGTCACCCGGGATGCGCGCAATGGCCTCCGCGATTCTTTTTTTCGTGCTGAATATGATTGGACTCGGGCTGGGCCCGCTGACGGTGGGACTTTTGAGTGACAGTTTTGTCGCGCCTTTTGGCGAGGAAAACTTGCGCTACGCCATGCTGACGACGCTGACTATCAGTCTGGTGGGTGTATTCTTCCTCTGGCAAGGCGTCACTAGGCTCAGGGCTGATCTGGACGCAAATGCAGCTGAGAGCGCTCGCATATGATCCCAAGGCGAGCGTGGAGTTACACTTATCCTCACCCGCCGCTGGTGCTACGACCACGCGGGAAAATGCGGAGATAACATCATGCGTGCTGCGGTCTTTCATAAACCTGGCAAACCCCTGACTATCGAAGAAGTCGATGACCCAACCCCGAAATCTGGGCAAGTCGTTATCGCCGTGCGCCGGTGCGGTATTTGCGGCACCGATTTACACGCCACCGAAGAGCATGACGGACTCCTGGTACCCGGCACTGTAATGGGCCACGAATTTGCGGGGGAGATCGTCGAGGTCGGTGCGAACTGCCCGAGTGATTGGAAGCCAGGGAGAAAGGTCACGGGTCTCCCATCACACAGCTGCGGCGAGTGTCTGCCGTGTAAGACCGGCAAGCCGTTGCAATGCGCCAACAACACCATTGTTGGCTTACAGCGCGCCGGCGGCTTTGCCGAATACATGACCCTTGATACGCACAACTCAGTTTTATTGCCCGACAGCATCGACTGGGTCGAAGGGGCGCTGATTGAACCGCTCGCAGTTGGCCTGCACGCCGTCAACATGAGCAAAGATATTCGCGGCAAGCGCGTACTGATTCTGGGCGCCGGCCCGGTGGGATTAGCGGTGTCGTTCTGGTGCCGTTTTATGGGGGCTTTTCATATCACCGTTACCGAGCCAGAGACCCTACGCCGAGAAAGTGCCACTCAATTTGGCGCCGATGTTAGCTTGAGCGCTGGCATCCCCGCTGAGGTCATGCCGGAAATCGTGCGCGCTGCGGGTGGCCCGCCCGATGTGGTATTTGAATGCGTGGGTGTTCCGGGCATGATCGCGGAAGCGGTCGAATATTCCAGTCAGAACGGTGAAATCATCGTTGTCGGTTTTTGCGCCCGGCCCGATTCGCTGGTGCCCGCCGCCGCTATGATGAAGGAGCTTGTTGTCAGATTCGTCGTGGCATACGACAAAGCTGACTTCGACATGATCGCGGGCCTTATGGCGCGGGATAAACTTGACGTCACTCACATGTGCACGGGCACCGTCGGGTTTGACACGTTTTCGGAGGCTTTCGAAAGCCTGCGAACACCCAACGCACACTGCAAGATTATGCTCGACCCGGGCGGCACCTGAAGCAGTCACACGGGGCGCTCCGCCCTCCCTCCAGAGCTAGTCTTGGGGTAATGCGTCGACCTCTCGACTGATATTGTCAGACTGGAGAAACTTGAGCTTGAGTCTACCCTCTTCACTCACCAGGTAAGCGCTCTCCAGCCAGACATTGCGCTCAATTAGCGATTGCCCCGGTGCGTCTGGGTCTGGATAGACAAACTCCCCGGTGTTCACATAGCTGATATGTGCCGAGTACTCTGCCGAACTCACACGCACCTCTGAGAAACGCCACTTCGTGGAGGTCCACGTGCCGTACCCAGCTTGATTCAAAAAATCTTGAAAGCGCGCCCAACTGAAAGACGTGCCCATTTCAAAAATCAGAAAGTCATGGGTTATCCAGTCGTTCATGCGTGGATTGGGATGATGCTCTACCGACAACGCGTCAAAGAAGCCCTGCAGGGTGACCATCGCCGCGGCGTCAGTCACGACTTCCTGCGCTTTTGGCTGACACACCATAAGACACAGTAGCAACAGTATTATCGAACGAAACGTTTTCATGTGCGCATCCTCGCCGAGCAGTTGACACCCGCCATCTTGTCACAAAGGCAAGCGCCAGCGTCATCCCCGACGCGCCTCACCAACAATCCCAAGGCTTGCATCACCGTTGTCATCAGGGTAATTTGTATGGTGCGCTTTGGCGCGACAATAACAAAAACCTGGGGGAAAAAAGATGTCCGAACTCGACGTTTTCGGCTTCATTGGGGTTAATCGATCGGTATTTTCCACGCTGTTTTTGTGTGGCGTACTGATGCCATTGTCCGTAGTGGTGGTGGCCTACCTTTTCAGAAATTTCTCAACCACGATCAGGGGAGCAGCAATGGTGTCTGCGCTTATCGGCGTCGTGATGCTGACCTTCTTTACCATGGGCTCGCAAAATGCATTCTTTATGATGCTATCGACGCTCAGTGAAATGGCTGGGAATGGCTCTGAAATGGCTACCGACTTTCTTAACGGGGCCAATCTGCCCATTGGAGAAACCATCAACCCACCTGGCTGGATGATGGCGTTATCGTTAGTGCAGGTGGTGATCAACTTTGCTCTGACCGTCTACGTTTTTCTGTTTGCCCAATGGGATAACAGCTGACCTTCAGACTTCTGTGCAATGTATTCCAAGGGGGCTTACGCCCCCTTTTTTTATTTCTGATGGTCGGGGCGTCATCAAAATCCGCCCCGTACTGCTATTTGAGAGACTACTTGAGAGGCGATACCTTGAACGTCATCGTCTTGCCTACAAAGTCTGCCTCTCCTGAAACAATATTAATGATGCCGTTGGATACCATATCGAGGGAGTACATCTGAAAAATAGTGCCTTTTCGGCGATATACGCCCTGCAAGGTTGCGGTGGCAAATTCCTCCCCATTTTGCGTCCAGGCAAAGCCGGTGAATTCTCCCGCGTCACCCATACCCAACTTGTCGGTAAATTCATAGGAAAGCCAAACGCGACCGTAGTCACCCGCTTCGCCCGACGCTGAGATTTTGTAATTGGTGCCGTCAGTTGTATGTGCGGAATCGATGTCAAAGTTCGCTACGAACCCGCCCTCTCCGTAATCCAAATCCTGCGCTAACGTGAGCGGCAACCAAAGCACTGCGATAACAGCAACGACCCATCTCTTGATCATTTTCATCCCCTTTTAAAAAAACAGTTAATGCGGGGCAGTAATAATCGACTCGACCCCCACTCCGCCACCTTAAAGCAGAGGCTCTCCGGGTCAACAGCAAGACTCTAAAAATCAATGTGCGCTGTCACGATTTGCACCACGACCCAGCAAAAATCCTGATAGCCTTTGTTTGGCATTTCACTTTTACGGAGCTCCCCGATCATGCGGCGCTCAACAACCCCCGCGCTTCTCAAGATTATTGGCGTACTTACCGCATCAGCGATCATTACCGCATGCGCAGACAAACCCGGTAGCGAGGGGTGGTGTCAAACCATGGGCGAGAAGAGCAAAAGCGAGTGGACCGGTTCTGACACCAAAACCTACGCCACACATTGCCTCATTGAAAGCACGACCATCGGCAGCGAGGCTTGGTGTGACGATTTGAAAGAAAAACCCAAGGGTGAATGGATGACGCAGGAGGTCGCCGACTTTGCCCAATATTGTGTGGTTGAGGCCGTGCAACAATAAGAACTCTAGCGATGAGGCTGAATCCAACGCGCGGGCACTGAAACGGCCGCTACCCTCGATGGGTAACTATCTCGGTTAGGCGATCTCCAACGGATGCACCCACAGCATGGTCACACCAGCAGTGAGTGCGTTCAGCTCACCCACCGCCTCATCCTCTGTCATGCCTCGCGCCTTGAGTTTTGATATGACGCTCGCACTGCTATAACAAGGGACAGGGGTTCCGTCCTCCTCATAAATACATCCAAGCAAGCAGTCTTCGAAGCCATCAATCAGCTGTATTTCAAACTCATCATCATGGGCATCGAGCTCCTGCATTTCTGTATCCCTCTCTGCATTCACGGTATTTCCGCCGATTCTTGCCGCCGTGGACCAATCTTTACGACTTTCACACTAACACGATATGCAATCTTCCTGCTCAGATCGGCTCTCCGATATGCGTGACGAGATCCGTAAGACCGGCGATTGAGGCCACTATCTTATCTCCCACCTCGACCGGACCCACCCCCTCGGGCGTCCCCGTGTAGATGAGGTCGCCCGGTTTCAGCTCCATGGAACGCGAAAGTATCGAGATAATTTCCCTCACGTTCCAAATTAACAGCGAGAGATCAGACCGCTGCTTGGTCTCTCCGTTGACAGAGAGTTTGATCTCGCCCGCAGTCATCTCTCCCGTATCAGAGATGGCGTGAATAGGGGCACAAGGGGCTGATCGATCGAACGCCTTGCCCCAGTCCCAGGGCCGACCCACTTCGCGCGCGACGAACTGCAGATCGCGACGCGTTAAGTCGTTACCCACCGCGTATCCAAATATATGATTCGCCGCGTCAGCCTCTCCAATGCGGAAGCCGCCTTTGCCAATCGCCACCACCAGTTCAGCCTCGTAATGCAAATTCGCTGTGTCAGCTGGATATGGAATGGTCAGCTCACTGTCTACAACCGCGTCGGCCGGCTTGGTGAAGAAGAACGGTGGCTCTCGATTGGGATCGCCGCCCATCTCGCGAGCATGTGCTTCATAATTGCGGCCTACGCAGAATATTCGCCGAACAGGGAACCGCGCGTCGCTGCCGTTGACGGCGACTGATGGTGTTTTTGGTGGTTCGATAATGTAGTCCATGTTGCCCCACTAACTCAGTTAAGTTTGTGGCAAAGAAGCGTCTTCAAAGCGCAATTCCACAACAGAAAAAATAGCCTTGCCTCGGCTAATCGAATCGCATGGAAAGATCGATGGCTCTGCAGTTTTTGGTGAGCGCACCGACAGAAATGTAGTCTACCCCGGTCTCCGCAATCGGCCGTAGCGTCTGATCATTGATGCCGCCCGAAGCTTCGAGCTTAGCTTTACCAGCGGCTCGAGACACCGCTAAGCGCATATCCTCGAGGGCAAAGTTATCCAGCATAATGATGTCCGCGCCCGCGGATAATGCTTGCTCGAGCTCAGTCAGATTCTCAACCTCCACCTCCACAGGCTTGTCCGGCGCCACCGCTCGGGCGGCAGTAACAGCTTGCACGATTGACCCGCAGGCAGTGATGTGATTTTCCTTAATCAAAAAAGCATCGTAGAGCCCGATCCTATGATTCGAGCAACCGCCCACTGCCACTGCATGCTTCTGGGCGACGCGCAACCCAGGGAGCGTTTTTCTCGTATCCAAAAGACGTACTTGGGTATCCGCGATGCCGTCACTGAGCAACCTGCTCTCGGTCGCAGTTGCGGAGAGGGTCTGCAGAAAGTTCATCGCTGGACGCTCTCCGGTGAGCAGAGCTCTAGAATTCCCCTCGAGCACAACAATGGCTTGATCTGGCTCTACCCAGTCCCCCTCTTGCACCCGCCATTCTATCTTTACGGCCGGATCCAAACGCTGGAATACAGCCTCCGCCCACAGATGACCGGCAATGACAGCTCTCTCGCGCGCGATGATGCGGGCAACCGAAGACCCCCGCTCCGGGATCAACAGCGCGGAGATATCGCCGGCGCCCACATCTTCACTTAGCGCTGCATCGACGTTCGCGCGCACAGCCTCCTGAAGCGTTTTTGCATCGAGCATGGAACTTGTCCCCTAAGTCTAAAGTGCGGCACAAACGCGGCCTGTAGCCTCTGACGATGCTGCAGACCCCGACCCGCCAAAACCGCCTTATTATTGCTCAAAACGATTAACCGCTGGAGAAACCCAGCGAATAGGCAGGCAACCCGAGGCTGTCAGTCAGCGAGTTGTGCCCCAGCGAATGCGCTGCTTTGAGACCTCAACAAGGCAACGGCAAAAGCCGCGCAAATCACGCCTGACGTCATGATAAGAGCGACCGTTTTGATGGTAAATCCAGCTGTGAAGAGAAAGCCCGGGATCAATGGACCCAGAACAGCGCCACCTCGACCGATAGCGAGAACCAACCCCGAACCTGAGCCCAGCAAAGAGGAGGGAAAAGAAACCGCAAACAGGCCGAAATATCCCGAGAGCGCCGCAAATATAAAAATACCCGCAAGAAAGCCGACATATCTCATGCTCTCGAGCGTATCGGTGAAGTAAGGAAACCCAACGATACTGATTGCGGCCGAGACGAGACACACGATCAACACCGGCCTTATCGATGCCACCCTGATTAATAGCCCCACACCAACCGAGCCCACCACACCACCAAGACTCACGAACCCGAGAACACGGGTTGCCTCAGAAATGGAGTAACCCAGATCGGCAATAATGGTGGGCATCCACTTCACAAAATAATAGTAGGTCCCCACGGTACCGAAATAAGCAATACTCAACAGCACGGTAATCGATATCAAGCTTGGGGCGAATAGCGATTTCATGCCGACCGGCTGGAGCACTCCCCCACGATGAGTAGCCAAATTATCTGGAGTGGGATGCCCAAGAGACCGCATAACCCGTCGCGTCTCCGATTGAGCGTTTACCCCCCCCGCCCTTTCCAGATACGCAATGCTCTCAGGTATCCAAAAATACACCGCCGGCAAAGAGATCAGGCTCATAGCGCTACCAAGGTAAAAGGTAATGCGCCAATCAAAGCTTGCTAACAGTGGTGCGAGAAAAGTTGCGCCAATGTAAACGCCAAGCGGAAAGCCACCCGCGACCAGCACTACCGCAACCGCACGATACTTGGCATTACAGAAATCCGAGGACGTAGCGGTGGCCGTTGCCAACAGCCCCCCAATACCCAAACCGGTGAAGACGCGCGCCAGTCCCAGCACCCAGACATTGGGCGCAATGCCCGCCGCGGCCATTCCCAAAGTTAAAATCAACAAGCCCAGTAACAGGGTTGGGCGACGACCACGGGAATCCGCGAAACCGCCGAGGACAACAGAACCGAGCGCCATGCCCACCAACTCAAGAGGCAAAATAATGCCGAGCGCCGCCTTCGATAGCCCCCACTCCTCGGCAAGGCCAGGCGCCGCAAAGGCGATTGAGAGCACGTCGTAGCCATCGAGTGCGAGCACACCGATGCAAATGACAACAATCCCCCACTGCCTAAATCCCATGGGAGCTGACTCAATGATGTCAGACGCGGTCTTGGTTGCAGTCATCTTCCTTCCCAGTGCCTTCGTGTTTGGCCCACTGATAAGCCGCAATGTTCACAAGGTTTAACCCGGACTTCTTTCAGAACCCTGGTCCTTTTAGAGGTCTAAATTTCGGGCGGCGCCCTAATGAAAAGGCTATGACGCCACGCTGGACGACCTTACAACGGCAAGAGGAAGATTCACAGCCAGAAGGGATAGCGCACCACTCAGACTGCAACGCTCCACTCAAACTACAAGGAGTGGAACGCGCCCATGATCACGCAACCCGCACTAGGATTGGGTAAGCTTTGATCTTGCTGTCGTCCCTGTTCGAGGCACACGGATCGCGACCGCTTATATTTGCCGTGATGATCAATAAAAATGAATGGGCCACAAACCGAGCCCATCTATCCTGAGCGGACAGACCGGTTCGATCATTTCGAATATGCCCACCGCGGGGGTGTAGACTTTGCAAACACGCGGGTAAAAGGAAATGGCGATTGCAACAATTCATCTGGTTAATTGCCGATATGCTTATCGTTCTGGCGTTTATCGCAGGGCCCTGGGTGATTTTTGCCAAACTCGGCATTGAGCGGCCCGGCTGGTTACAGGACGGCATCGCCCTCGTAGTGCTTTTTGTCATCTGGGCCGGCATCGCACTTTTCCTCGCGACTCAAACGATCCTCTGGCTGGGCTTTGTGCCGTGAGCATTACCACGGGATTACGTCGCGCCTAAAAAGCCAAGGTATTCAGCACCGAGCGAACCCTCTCACCTGCCTTCGAATATCGAGTGCGCCCAAGGCCGACACTGCGTGAAGTGCATCGCTGGCGACAAAAAAACCGATCGCATTCTCAATCTTAAACCGCCTCATATTCTGAGCGGCGGTGGCACTGAACATGTGATTCAGATCTCGAATCACGGCGCCCTGTGTCGCCGGCAAATCATTGAGCTCCAGCGAGGCTGCATGTTGCTGTGGGTCTGTCGCTATGGCTAGATAGCCGTGCGCTGGTGCCCTTGGACGATGCTGGGCTAGATGTTTCAGATATGCCAGACACACCAGATATCGAAGCCGAATATAATGAGGAAAACCCAGCCCGAAGCCCGATGAATACCTCGACTGACGACAACCCGCATACGCCCATGATGCAGCAGTATCTGGCGATCAAGCGCGCCCACCCGGGCGAGCTCTTGTTCTATCGTATGGGGGATTTCTACGAGCTGTTCTACGACGATGCTGAGATTGCCTCCAAATTACTGGACATCACCCTCACCAGCCGCGGCAAATCAGCGGGCGAAGCAATCCCCATGGCCGGGGTGCCCTACCATGCTGCGGAGGGATATCTGGCACGACTAGTCAAGGCGGGTCGGTCGGTGGCCATAGCCGAACAAACCGGTGACCCAGCCACAACCAAAGGGCCGGTCGCGCGCGAAGTTGTTCGTATCGTTACGCCCGGCACATTGACTGAGGAATCGCTGCTCGACGCACGAAACGATGCGCTTCTCCTCGCCATCGCCGTCGCAAAATCTAGCTATGGCCTCGCCTGGCTGGATATCAGTAGCGGTCGATTCCTGATTGCGGAAGTTGAAGACGACAGCACGCTCGACGCGGAATTGGCGCGCCTATCGCCGGCCGAGATTCTGATTCCCGAATCCAGTACATTCGAAGATGCCTCCTGGCCGGGCGCAATTCGCCGGCAGGCCGACTGGCATTTTGACGAAACCAACGCGCGGGAAGATCTGCAAAGACAGTTCCAAACCCATAACCTGGAGGGCTTTGGCTGCGCTGACATGGGTCTGGCCATTACCGCTGCTGGCGCGCTACTCACCTACGTCAAAGATACCCAGCGCGGAGAACTGCCGCATATCCGCGCCATTCATCCCGAATCACAGGTCGACGCCGTCATTCTCGACGCGGCCACGCGCCGTAACCTCGAGATCGATGTCACCCTGAACGGCGGTGAAGAACACACGCTCTATGCCGTCTACGACAGCACCATGACGGCTATGGGAGCGCGCCATCTCAGACGTTGGTTGCATCGTCCCATCAACGATCGGCTCGTCATTGAAAAAAGACTCGACGCCGTGCAACGACTGGTCGATGACTACGGTTTTGAGCCGCTGCGCGAAGCCCTTAGAGACATAGCGGACTTGGAGCGAATCTTATCGAGGGTAGCACTGGGTTCGGCGAGACCCAGAGACCTCAGCCGTTTGGGTAGCAGTTTGATGCAATTACCGTTGATTCGAAGCCGATTGCCGAGCGGTGCTGAATTGCTCGATCAGCTGGCGGACGCTTTGCCCGACTACGATGAACTCACGCAGCTCATTGAGAGAGCAATCGTCGAGAATCCCCCCGTATTAATCCGAGATGGCGGCGTCATCGCCGAGGGTTATGACGAGGAACTCGATGAATTGCGGAGCATCAGTGAGAATGCGGGCGGTTACCTGCTGGATCTCGAACAGCGGGAGCGCGCTACAACCGGCTTGTCAACGCTGAAGGTGGGCTACAACCGCGTACACGGTTACTACATTGAGATCAGTCGGGCGCAATCCGAGCAAGCGCCCGCGACCTACCAACGCCGCCAGACGCTGAAAAATGTTGAGCGATTCATTACGCCCGAGCTCAAAACCTTTGAGGACAAGGCGCTCTCCAGCAAAAGCCGTGCGCTATCCCGAGAGAAATACCTTTACGAGGCGCTGGTTAAAAAAATCGGGCAATCCCTGAGTGAACTCCAGGCAACGGCGACCGCATTATGCGATCTCGATGTGCTGGCGTGCTTTGCGGAGCGAGCCTGCGTGATGTCTCTCTGCCGCCCTCAATTCAGCGACACCACGCTACTCAGGGTAGAAGGAGGCAGACACCCGGTGGTCGAGGCGGCCCGCGATACCCCCTTTATCGCTAACGATACGCACCTGGATCAAAAACGCCGCATGCTCTTGATAACCGGACCCAATATGGGCGGTAAATCAACTTACATGCGACAGAATGCGCTAATCGCGCTGCTGGCACACGTGGGCGCGTTCGTACCCGCACAAGCCGTTACCTTATCCTGCCTTGATCGGATCTTTACCCGAATCGGGTCGTCCGATGATCTCGCCAGTGGGCGATCGACCTTTATGGTCGAGATGACCGAAACAGCCAATATTCTGCATAACGCCACCGAGCGAAGCCTGGTCATCATGGACGAGATCGGCCGGGGAACCAGTACCTTTGATGGCTTGAGCATCGCCTGGGCCACGGCACTGGCACTGGCGAACGAAATTCGCGCGCTGACCTTTTTTGCCACACACTATTTCGAGCTTACAGCGCTACCCGAGCAGCATCGCGCCATGGCGAATGTTCATCTCGATGCCACCGAGCATGAAGAGCACGTGGTGTTCCTGCATCAGATTCAGGAGGGTCCCGCCAACCGTAGCTTCGGGATTCAGGTCGCCAAACTTGCGGGTATCCCCGGCGCTATCCTTGGCATCGCCCAGGAAAAACTGCGCGAACTCGAGAGCGGTCAGGCATCGGGACCTGCGCCCTCACAGGCCGAGCTGTTTGTCGCCCCATCTCCGGCCTCGCAATCGCGCATTCTCGACGCCTTGGCGACGCTGGAACCCGATTCGATGAGTGCGCGCGAGGCGCTGGATTGGATCTACGCCATGAAACAGAAGCTTGAAGACGAAAGCTGAACGGTTTTCAAAATTCCCGCTAACCAGTATCCTTCGCCGTGGGATGAGAGAGGTAGCAGTATGACATTTGTTGTTGGCGAAGATTGCATCAAATGCAAGCACACGGATTGTGTAGAAGTGTGCCCGGTAGATTGTTTCTACGAGGGCCCGAATTTTCTGGTGATACATCCTGACGAGTGCATCGACTGCGCCCTGTGCGAGCCCGAGTGTCCGGTCGACGCCATATTTTCTGAAGATGAGCTACCCGCAGATCAGGAAGAATTCCTTCAGCTCAACGCGGAGCTCGCTGAGATCTGGCCGAACATTACCGAGCGCAAAGAGCCGCCCGCAGATGCTGAAGACTGGGCGGGCAAGCCGGGCAAGCTGGAATTGCTCGAGCGATAATCTGGCGCCGCAGCGGCGACTTCTTAGCGGGAGCTCAGTAACGTAGCAGGATCGATCGGACGCCCGTTACGACGAATTTCAAAGTGCAGTTTGACTGAATCGGTACCCGAGCTGCCCATTCGCGCGATCAACTTTCCTGCAGACACCTGCTCCCCCTCGGCGGCGAGGAGCTCGTCGTTGTGCCCATAGGCACTGAGATAGGTGTCGTTGTGCTTGATGATGATCAGTGCCCCGTACCCCGTCACTCCCGTACCTGCATAAACAACGACGCCCCCTGCGCTGGCGCGAACCTGATCGCCTCGGGCACCGGCCAAATCAATACCTTTATGGACGTCTTCAGCATATGAACGAATGATCCGTCCTTTCACGGGCCAGCCCCATCGGTCCACCGGCGCATTGGCGATTGCCGCCGGCGGCGGCTTGGGCTTCGGCGATGCAACAGGCTTGGGGGTTGGGGCAACAGGTTGCGGTTCGGCGGGGGCGGCCTTTGCGGGGGAATGGCTGGCAGACGCTACCGACCCACGAGTCGAGGTCGTTGACCCCTTGCCCACGGTCGCAGGGTCGGTCGCCACCTTACCATTTGCACCCGCAGCGGATGCCAATTCGCGCGTGCTAATGGTAGCCGCCGCATCACCATCTGCACTGGCAGGTGCCGCCGCGATCGCCACCTTGGGCGCTTCCGTGACCAGGGACTGCCCTACCCTAATAACGTAGGGCGCGTCGATCTGGTTGAGCGCTGCCAGCGATCGGTAGTCCATACCCAGCCTAAAGGCGATGGCGTATAGGGTATCGCCGGGCTGAACAATGTAATCAGGCCCTGTGGGCAGTTCACCCCTGTCAGTCATAGAGATCTGGCTCGCGCGTCTGACTTCGGGTGCGCTCGTTTCCGCGATGCTGGACCGGTCTTCGATCGCCGCGGGGGGATGTTCGGCGCACCCGGACACCACGACACAGCCCAGCAGCCATGTCCTGATGATATGCATTAAGCACTTATCGATGGGCTCGCCCCGACCATCTGTGCAGCAACCAAACCACGAATATTCCGAGAACAAACCCGCCGCCACACAACAGCCATTGCGGATCTACGATCGATGAATGGGTGGGCAACACCGGCCGGGTCCAATGCTCAAGTGGCTGGCCGGCGCCAACGGATACAGCGCTCTGCCAGGGCCAGACCGTTATCAGCGATCCCAACAGAATACCGCTGAGCAGCGCTAATAATCTGAGACGAGCACGCTTTAACAGCCAACCCAGTAATCGCGTAAAACACAATAAACCCAGCGCACAGCCCAAGGCGAACACGGCTAGCTGATCGAACTGCAGCCCCCTGATGGCCGCCAGCACGGGCGCGTACATCCCGAGTAGCACCAGAATAAAGCTGCCCGAAATACCGGGCAAAATCATGGCGCAAATGGCAATCGCCCCCGCAAAGAACAGCCCCGGCAAGCCAGCCAGAAATCCGGACGGCGGTAAGGTGTCTATAACGACTGCCAGTGCGACACCCAGGGTAAATATCAGGAGGTGATCAAGCTTTGCGACGTTAACTTCGTCCCTGACCAGCACGATGCCGCTGATTAAGATCAAGCCCGAAAAAAATGCCCACAGCGGCTGCGGGTAATACTCAAGTAGCCAATGCACGGCTGACGCCAAGGAGAAAACCGCCGTCAAAATGCCCGCCAGAAGCCACGCTAAAAAAGGTCCATCGAGTCGATACCAAAGCGCGCGCCACCGGCCGTGCAACAACAGGATAAGCGCTTCCTTGTCGGCCGCCACCAGAGCGCTGATCAGCCGTTCGTAAATGCCCGTTATCAGCGCAACCGTGCCGCCGGAAACGCCCGGTACCACGTCGGCCGCACCCATGGCCAAACCTCGCAGAAATATGCCGGTTGGACCCTGCACTAACGAGATGTTCCGCTGATCATGGGCACGAAGTTAACCTCTTCAATCACTTCCTCCGCGAAGCCTTCTTCGGTTGCGGTGACCATTATCAGCTTCTGTCTGCGCCCGCCAACTGGCAGAATCAAGCGCCCGCCCGGTGCTAACTGAGCGAGCAGCGTCTGCGGAAGATGCTCGGGCGCCGCAGCTCCCAAAATCAGATCGAAGGGCGCCTCGGATGCCCATCCCTCAAGCCCGTCGCCATGTCGCCAGCGCACGTTACGAATCTTAAGTGCCCGTAACTGTTTTCGCGCACGGTCCAGTAACGGTTTAATCCGCTCTATGGCACAAATCTCATCCACCAAAGAAGCCAAAATCGCGGTCTGGTAACCAGAGCCGCTCCCCAGCTCGAGCACTCGCTTCGGCCGACCCGCAGCCAACGCCAGTTCACTCATTTTCGCAACCATGTAGGGTTGCGACAACGTCTGTCCATAGCCAATGGGTAATGCCGTATCCTCATAGGAGCGATGCGCCAGCGCTTCATCAACAAACAGATGCCGCGGCATACTGCGAATAGCCTCTAACACCTCGAAGCGGGTAATGCCCTGCTCCATCAGCCGCTGAATCAATCGCTCACGCGTGCGCTGGGAGGTCATGCCAATACCCAATTGACTCATTAGGCGTGGGCCTCATTCTGCAGTAGCACCACAGCGTGACACGCGATGCCCTCTTCGCGACCGATATAACCCAGCCGCTCCGTGGTCGTCGCCTTAAAATTAATCTGCCCCTCATCGACCCGACAATCGGCGGCGACACAGGCGCGCATGGCCAGCAAATAATCTCCCAGGCGGGGCGTTTGAGCGACGAGGGTCACGTCAACGTTACCGACCCGCCAACCCGCTTGACTAATTTTTTCCATCACGGATCTAAGCAGTGTGCGGCTGTCCGCGTTACGAAACGCGGGATCTGTATCGGGGAAGTGTTGACCGATATCCCCGAGCGCCGCTGCGCCCAATAGCGCATCGCAGAGTGCGTGCAAAGCGACATCACCATCGGAGTGCGCCTCCAAGCCCCGGTCACAGTCAATGCGAACTCCACCCAACATGATGTGATCACCGGGACAAAAGGCGTGAACGTCAAAGCCGTGGCCAATACGCATCACGCGTCCTCCCTATTTTGTTGATGCAAAAGCAGCTCTGCGAAGGCGAGATCTGCCTCGAGCGTGACTTTAATGTTGCTCGGTGGCCCTGGCAGCACCCGAACCCGTCCACCGGCCAACTCTACAGCCATCGCCTCATCAGTCACGTTCACGCCATCAGCCAGACACGCTTCAAGGGCATGTTGTAACTGGTGAAAGGGGAACAGCTGGGGCGTTTGAGCACGCCATAACGCGCTCCGATCCACGGTGGCGGTAATCGCTCCCTCCCCATCAACACGTTTTAGCGTATCCGCAACGGGTTCCGCGAGAATCACCCCTTCACCACAGCCACGCGCGTGCTCAATCAATGCGCAGAGTGACGGGTAGTCCAGACAAGGCCTTGCCGCGTCATGAACCAAAATCCAGTCATCCGACGTCACCCTGTCGGCAAGGGCCTTCAGGCCCGCCAGCACAGATGCTGATCTCTCAGCGCCGCCCGGAGTCGTCTCTACTCGTACATCGGTAAGACTCGGAATGCCGTCTGCGCGTCGGTCAGAGGGATCCAGCGCCACCATAACCCCGCGTATATCTGGGGAGCGCAGCAGCGCTCGCAGCGTGTGCTCTAACAGTGGGATTCTCGCGATCTCTCGATACTGCTTGGGAATTTCACCACCCAGCCGACGCCCAGTTCCAGCGGCGGGGACGACTGCCCAGATGCTGCTCACTGCGCTGCTTGCTCTTCGACGAACTGGTAGTAAACCTCACCGTCCTTGATCAGCCCCAAATTCTCCCGGGCATTTTTCTCAACGGCTTCGTCTCCGTTCTGAAGCGCCACCACCTCTCGCGTCAAGCCAGCATTCCGCTCAAGCAACTTCTGATTTTCTTGCTCGGCTTGTTCCAATTGGGTCTGCAAGCGATTTGCTTCCGCTAGGCCGCCCTCTGCAAACCACAGTCGGTATTGCAGCAACAGGAATAACCCTGACAAACAGACAAAAAGCCAGCGCATTAGCGCCCCATGAGGATATCTCGACCCGGATAGGGGGCTGTCAATCCCAGCTCCGACTCGATGCGGAGCAATCGGTTGTATTTGGCCACTCGATCGGATCGACAGAGGGATCCCGTTTTGATCTGACCGGCCCCCGTTCCCACCGCGAGGTCGGCAATAGTGGCGTCCTCAGTCTCGCCAGAGCGATGAGAAATCACCGCCGTGTACCCCGCGGCTTTTGCCATAGCAATCGCGTTAAGGGTCTCGGTGAGGGAGCCTATCTGATTGAATTTTATGAGTATGGAATTGGCGATGCCCTCATCGATACCGCGCTTCAGGATCTCGGTATTGGTCACAAACAAATCGTCACCCACCAACTGCACGCGCTTGCCCAGTTTTTCTGTGAGTATCCGCCACCCCGCCCAATCAGATTCATCCAACCCGTCCTCAATGGACACGATCGGATGAAGGTCGACCAGACCCGACAGATAATCCGCAAAACCGCTGCTGTCGAAATCACGACCGTCTCCCGTCAGATGATATCGCCCGTCGCGATAAAACTCAGACGCGGCACAATCCAACGCAAGGGTGATGTCCTCACCTAGCGCATAACCGGCACTTGCAACCGCCTCTGCTATCACCTCAAGCGCGGCGGCGTTGGAGGGAAGGTTGGGTGCAAACCCGCCCTCGTCTCCGACGGCAGTCGCCAGCCCCCGCGAGGACAACGTCTTTTTCAGGTGGTGAAAAACTTCTGCTCCCATGCGCAACGCTTCAGCGAAGTTCGGGGCAGACACCGGCTGAATCATGAACTCCTGTATATCAACATTGTTATCGGCATGCTCACCGCCATTGAGGATATTCATCATCGGCACCGGCAAGGATAAATTGGAAACCCCGGCAAGATCAGCGATGTGCTGATACAGCGGCTTTTTAGCTGACATCGCGGCCGCTTTGGCGACTGCCAGAGATACCGCAAGAATCGCATTGGCACCAAAGCGGGCTTTGTTTTCAGTCCCGTCAGCCTCAATCATGCGCTGATCGATGCCCGATTGGTCCAGGGCGTCGTGGCCAATCAGCAACTCTCTGATCGGCCCATTGGCATGGCCCACCGCGGTTAGAACGCCCTTGCCCAAATACCGGGCAGCGTCCCCGTCGCGCAGCTCCAAGGCTTCACGAGTACCGGTGCTCGCACCCGAGGGAGCACAAGCGCTTCCCACACTCTCGTCGCCCAACGTAACCTCAGCCATCACGGTGGGATTCCCCCTAGAATCCAGCACCTCGAACGCGCGCACATCGACGATCTCACTCACAAAAGGACTCCTGTCACTGAGGGTTCTAACTGATAGTCAGCGGAGACTGAGCTTTCACAAGGTCGTCCACTGCTTTTACCTGAGTTAAAAACGGTTCGAGTTGCGCCAGCGGTAGGGCGCTCGGTCCATCACACAACGCGTTATCCGGATCTGGGTGCGCCTCCAGAAACAAGCCAGCTATCCCCACCGCCACACCCGCTTTGGCGAGATTGACAATCTGCGAGCGTCTTCCGCCAGAGGCAGTATCACCCGGATCACGTCGTTGCAGTGCATGGGTCACGTCAAAAATCAGCGGACAACCCCCGGTCACATGGCGCATCACATCAAAACCCAACATGTCCACGACCAGATTGTCATACCCAAAATTACTGCCGCGCTCGCAGACCATTAGACGGTCGTTGCCACATTCACGGAACTTGTCGACCACGTTCGCCATTTGTTCCGGGCTCAGGAACTGCGGCTTCTTGATATTAATGGCCGCACCCGTTCTTGCCATGGCTTCGACCAGGTCTGTTTGCCGCGCTAAAAAAGCCGGTAATTGAAGGATTTCGCAGACTTCAGACACCGGGAAAGCCTGCTCTGGCGAGTGGACGTCGGTAATAGTGGGTACGTTAAAAGTGCTTTTTACCTCTTCGAGAAGCTTTAGCCCCTCCTCCATACCGGGTCCACGGAAAGAGTGTACCGAAGATCGATTGGCTTTATCGAATGAGGCTTTGAACACGTAGGGCATCCCCAATGAACGCGCAGTGCGTTCGAATACCGCTGCGCTCTCAAGGGCAAGATCACGACTCTCCAGCACGTTAATGCCGCCGATCAACACCAGCGGCTTGTCATTTGCAAAGCTGCAGGGCCCCACCTCAACAGTGCGGTGAACGCCGGTCACGCGCTACCACCGCGGTGCTTCGAAACAGCCAGAGCCGCGTTGATGTAACTGGTGAAGAGGGGGTGACCGCCCCGGGGCCGCGACTTGAACTCCGGGTGAAATTGACATGCCACAAACCAGGGATGTGAGGGCAATTCGATGATTTCTACCAATTCACCATCGAGCGACCAGCCACTCATCTTCATACCCGCATCTTCCAACCTGGCGACATAGTTGCTGTTCACCTCATAACGATGACGATGACGCTCCGAGATCTGATCTGCGCCGTAGATTTCTCGGGTGCGCGAACCCTCTACCAGTTGGCAGGTTTGTGCGCCGAGCCGCATGGTGCCTCCGAGGTCAGAGTCCTCGGAACGCTGCTCGACACTGCCGTCGGCCGTCTGCCACTCGGTGATCAACGCTATGATTGGATGCGGCGTATCGGGCTGCATTTCTGTAGAGTGCGCGCCTTGAAGCTCGCAAACGTGGCGGGCGTATTCGATCAAGGCCATGTGCATGCCGAGACAAATACCCAGAAACGGGATTCCCTGTTCCCGCGCAAAACGAACCGCGTCTATCTTGCCCTGAATACCGCGATCGCCAAAGCCACCAGGCACCAGTATCGCGTCCAACTCAGTCAGCAGCCCCACGCCCTTGGATTCTATTTCCTCAGCATCGATGTACGAGATGTCCACCCTGGTATCGGTTTGCAGGCCAGCGTGATCCAGCGCTTCGTTCAGCGATTTGTAGGCATCCACCAGATCAACATACTTGCCCACCATGCCAACCCTGACGACGCCCTGACGCTGACTGAACTCCCGCCTGACAACGTCCTCCCACTCGGATAAATCCGCAGCCGGCTGATC
>Ga0255754_10001096_pt1 | contig 21280 bp, 23 predicted proteins | sample 101ome_22_FD_179954 | JGI IMG/M metagenome (GOLD analysis project Ga0255754, IMG submission 179954) | Coastal salt marsh microbial communities from the Groves Creek Marsh, Skidaway Island, Georgia - 101412BT metaG (version 2) | ecosystem: Environmental > Aquatic > Marine > Intertidal zone >... | reverse complement strand
TTTTACTTCTGCCATCGTTATAGACTATTAGAAAATTCTCTTTTTAATCGATTCAGTTGTTTTGAAAGACTTGCATCAAACTGCAGGTCGTTAATTCTTAGAACAAATCCACCAATAAGTTCAGGTACGATTTGTTTTTCAAGAGTTACCTCTGAATAACCAGAGGCTTTGATTTTTGCAATGATTTCGTTGTCAAAAGATTCAGTAGTAGCCGAACTACTTTTCAAAGTTGCAACTACTGCTCCACGACCTTCATTGTGCTTTTCGGCATAACGAACAATAACGTCTTGAAGTAATTCAAGTCGCTCGTTGCTAACAAGAGCATTAAGTAGGCCACTAGTCAACGGATTTAAATCAGTGAAAATCTGATCGAGATACGCTCTTTTCACTCTGCTACTCGCAACAGGCGATTCAAGCACAGCAACTAATTCGTTGTTTTCAGACAAAGTTAGTTGGATAGAGGCTAGATCACTTTGTACGGCGTCGACAGCATTCTTTTCAGAAGCGGCGGCATACAAAGCTTTTGCGTATCGTAATGAGGCTCTCGAGTGTTTCATAGTTTATTTTAAGTTTACCTCTCCAAGTAAACCATTCACAAATGACGCGTCTTTTTTGGCGTCAGAAAGTTCTTCTTTCAATAATTTTTCAGCGACCGAAATAGAAAGTTGAGCAACCTCAGCTTTTAACTCTGCTAAAGCCTCTTTTTTCTCTACCTCAATAGCTTCTTTCGCGCTAGCGATGATTTTTGCTGCTTCTGCTTCAGCGTTTGCTTCGGCCTCAGCAATCATCTTAGCCTTGATTTCACGAGCTTCTTTAAGCATGATGTCACGTTCTTCGCGAGCCTGATTAAAGAGCTTTTCGTTTGATGAAGAAATACTTTCCATCTCTTGCTTCGCCTTTTCTGCAGCTTCAAGAGCATTCTTGATCCCTTCTTCTCTTTCATCGAGAGCAGAAACAATAGGCTTCCAAGCAAATTTTACCATTAAGAAAATCACAGCAAGCATTAACACGCTTTGCATGATGAATAGTCCTGGTGAAAAATCGTTTAATAATTGTTCCATTACTTTTTGCTGTTTTAGTGTAAGTGTTATTGGTCACCAACCGTAACCAATAACACTTGTTTTTTAAGGTCTTATTTTCCTAAGAAAAGGGCACCAAAGGCCAAACCTTCTAATAATGCAGCAATAATAATCATCGCTGTTTGGATCTTGTTGGTTGCTTCTGGCTGACGAGCAATACCTTCCATTGCACTTCCGCCGATGTTACCAAGTCCGATTCCTGCTCCGATAACGATTAGGCCTGCACCTACTAAATTTGGAATTGTCATAATAATTGAACTATAGATTAAACAAACTTTTGATATTAATGATGTTCATGTTCTTCTACTGCCATTCCTATAAATAAGGCTGATAACATAGTGAATATATATGCTTGTAAAAAGGCAACGAGAAGTTCGATTAGTGTTAAGAAAAATGAAAGGGCTAATGAAAGTAACGTGGCTCCAGCAGTGCCCAAAGTACTTTTCATAATAATTGCAATTGAAATCAGACTCATAACCACGATGTGGCCTGCTGAAATATTAGCGAACAAACGAATCATTAGCGAAAATGGCTTCGTTAAAGTTCCAAGCAATTCGATCGGCGCTAAAATAATTTTCATAGGAACAGGAACTCCTGGCATCCAGAAGATATGCTTCCAGTAATCCTTAGTACCACTAAATTGTGTGATAAGATACGTGAAGAGCGCTAAGGTAAATGTTACAGCTAATTGTCCTGTAATATTAAACCCAAGCGGGGTAAGACCTAATAAATTCGATGTCCAAATAAAGAAGAATACCGTCATCAAAAAGCCTGTGAACCTGCGATAGTGTTTCTCTCCTATGTTAGGTCTGGCGATCTCGTCTCGAACATATAGAATAAGCGGCTCTAGAACTCGGCCGAACCCTGTCGGTACGGCTTGTTTTTTGTACTGCTTAGCAAGTCGTCCGAATGCTATTAACATAAGAATACTAACCAATAAAAACCCAAATACACTCTTAGTAATCGATAAATCTAAAACAGCATGGGCGTTTGTCGGGTGGTGAGCCTCGTCAAACTCAACACCGTGCGCACCTTCATTTAATTCGTAAATCTTTTCGTGGTATTTAACTAATGAAATCCCGTCGCTTTCTACCACATGGTGACCTGAATCATCATGGTGGAATTCCGAAGACATGAAGGTTCTTAGTCCTTTCGAAGAATATACAATAATTGGTAGTGGAAAGCCGATGTGTTTGCGATGGCCCTCTGAATCATTGTATGAAAACAAGTGAAAATCGTGAGCGTCCTTGATGTGGTGAAGAATGTACTCATTAATCTCAGACTCACTTGTAACGGCTTCGTGACCTTCAGAATCACCGTCTGATTTTGGTGCTACACCAGAAGCAAACGCCGAACAAAAAACAAATAAACTTATTAAGCCGAGCAGCTTACTTTTAGCAGATTTCCCTAGGTTCATGTGAGTTATTTCTATCTCTTCGATTTTCAAAATCGTGGCAAAGGTAAGTATTCTTCTCTAGTTATAAGCCTTTGTCAATTAATTTTATTCGGTTTGTCTTGAGGCTGAGACGACAATACAGCCTGTAATCCAAACACCTCTAAAAACAAAGAAATAATAAGCGGAATTAAGTACCCTATTTTCTCCGTGGCACCGGTGCTCGAAAGTGTTTCCAAATCATCGAAGTACAATAGCATAAACACGATTAATTTTAAGACGAGAAATCCTAAGTATCCAAATCCAATATAGGCTGATTTGCCTTTCGTCATCAATATCGAAACAATCAAACCCCCAATCACAATCATTGCTCCGAAAAAAAGATAAAATGATCTTATGAGTCCTTCACTTAAAAAAAAGTGGATCAAGCTTAAAACAAAGGGTATGCTGATAGCCTTTAGTACTTTATTCATCTTTTGTTTTCTTTCAATACTTGAATAATAATTGAGGTCATCGCTAGAAAGACTCCGAGTAATGTGATTAAAGAAGGTATCCATTCCTTTTCAAAACGATCGCCAAGCTTTTCGCCAACAAAATTAAACACCAGGATGATCAGCGCCATTTGAATGGCAATCCCGCTATACTTTATCGCCGAACGAAATTTATTGTCACTCATAACAGAACTTGTTTGTCAGAAAAAAGAGCCCAGTTCTTGGTCTGATAAGCCAAGATATACTCCGATTCTGTGAGGACATATAAAGGCACCAACGACAGGAGTTCAACGTTGTTGTCGATAAATTCCTGGATGTAAGAGACCTCAAAAAAACGATGAAGCACAGCTAGAGTATGGTCGGTATCAAATTGTTCAATGTAGGCCTTCGCTAAATAATTCTGAGCCTTGAGTGCTTTCGATAATCTGCTTTGAAATTTAATTTGCTCCTCTAAGGTCATTTTACTGACATCCATTACTAATGAAACTCTGTTTTTAGCAGAATCGCTATTTGCTGCCCTTTCAGACTGAAGATTGATCACCTCGAGGGTTTGAATGGCTTCTCTTGATAAATAGCTGTTGGGGTAGAGCAATCGTAACTGTTCTAGGGCCTTTTCAAAAGCTTCAAGGCCTGCAATCTTGAATTCATTTTTTGCAAACAATAGAGCTGCAGAGGGGCTAATCCGTAATTGAGCTTTGTTAATGCTGTCAAATGTCGTTCGCAACTCTTGATGTTTACGGTCAATATATAACTTGGCCAATCGCTGCTCTAAGGCAATTGTTTCTATCCCTTTTGAATTGAGGTGTCGCGAAAAAAGACTGTTCGGATACTCCTTAAGCAATCTGTTTTTATAAGACTGAGCGGCAACCTCATCTATATCAACACTGATCAAATAGAGCGTGTATAAGGTGTTTGCTTGTATCAAATCAGAAGAACCTTCTAATAATGGCTCAAGCAATTGTACGGCGCTTGAATAATCATCAAAGGTGTAATAGTAAATAGCGGCGCTTGAAAAAAGTGCTTCAATTTTTTCTTTAATTAAATCGTCAACTGCCTCTGGATTGCCAGGGATCTCTCCAAGCTTTTGCGCAACCGTAGAATTAATTTCACTTTCTGTAATTGACATCGGAGCTGAGACGCGTTCATCTGATTGTTCGCTTTTTTTAATCTCAGCCTCTGCAATGGCTCGTTCTGGAGAGACGCTTCGAAGCGACCAATAATCAACGTTGGATCGAGCTCCCCATTGTTTTTCAAATGCCAACTTTCCTGATTTTATTAATTGGTCATTGTTAAAATAAAAGCTTGATACACGCTCTATCTCTGAATCATCGTTTTCATCTTGATCGATTTCAGCCAATAATTGTTCGGCGCGCTCTTGTTTCTGTTTAGCTTCAATTTCATTGCGAACCTTGGATGTTATTCGATTTACTCTTTCCTCTTGAGTAAGCTCGGCGTAAGCAAGAAGTGTATCTATTTCTGATGTGCGATCTAGTAGTACAAATAGTTCTGAAATCTGTTTGTGAACTCCTTGACGAGCCTCTAATTTAAAGGGCTCGATAAATGATTGGTGCTGTAATAAACTGTCTAAATACGACAGTGCGCCGCGATAATTTCTTCGCTGTAGTTCAAATGCTATAAGTGTATCAAAGTTTGCAATTTGTAGCGCCGGTGACCCCAATTCATTCGAATTTTCAAAATGCGAAATGGCGTTTTGAAGAAAATGATTGGCAGTAGTGTCGTTTCTGAATAAGCTCAGTTCCTTTAATCCTTTGGAGCGGTATATAAGACCTCGATCTTCGTAGTTGTTCCATCGGTTAAGCATCCGGTCTAGGGCCTTGTGATAATCTTCGGTGTTTATATTCTCTTGATCTATCAAAGCTATTTGGGCGAGTATCCGGAACGGAGCATAACGATAGCTTCTATCTTTAGCTAGTTGTTTCAGAAGTTGATTTGATAAGCCCTGTTGATTTTGTTTTTGATGCAATTGCGCAAGAGCCCACTGGGTTCGTCGCAGTAATGAATCAGGAACTTTCTGTTCTAGAGCTTGTTTGAGGTTTTTAATCGCTTCCGAGGGGTCTTGAGACTCTAATCTTATTTGCGAGCGAAGAAGCAAAGAGAGATAACGCTGGTCCCATTTTCTCGGAGCTAGAATTTCTACTTGATCTAAGGCCTCTTCGGCAGCCGGGTAGTTTTTCGTTGAAAAGAAAATGAATGCTTCGCCTAAGTACCCTGCAGCAATAGCCTGGCTTCTATTTGAATAGGAACTAAGCTTTCTAAACGCCTCCAGTGCAGGAAAGGGTCTTGCGTTAAAATACCGACTATACCCTAAAAGCTCGTAGGCACGATCTAACCGATCGTTCTTTTCGTTTTGGCCAACTTCAACAGAAAAGCGTTGTATGGCCTTGGCAGCTTTCTCTTCAACTCTTTCAAGAGAACTGTTTGAAGAGCTATCTGTTGGATGTGTAAAATACCAATCGGGTAGAGGAGATAGTGGTTCTAATAGATTGTTTTGACCCGAATTTCGCTGATCTAAAAAGTTGAGGAGTGCCTGCTCACCATTATATAGCGTATTAAACTTGGCGTTTAATCGCTTCGACTGCAGCTTAGTTCGCGACGAAGGAATGATCGCGCACGAACCTAGAGTTAATAGCAGACCTAGAAATAAAGAAAGTCGAATTCGCTTCACCCGCCTAAGTTAAGTCCTAATCAGTACATCTTAAAATCTACAGAAGCTTCGTATTTTTGCTAAAAAGAATTGCCATGAATTTTCACTCCTTAACGGTATCCAAAATTGAACGGTTTAATGCTGACTCTCTAGCGATTAGTCTGGTTATACCTGCTGATCTAAAGTCAAATTTTCACTTTGAACCAGGTCAATATATCACTTTTAGTCATTCGGTAGGCGAAAAGGAAATTCGCCGATCCTATTCTATCGCCTCAGTCCCCAAAGACGAGATGATCACCGTTGGAGTCAAAGAAGTGTCCGGTGGTATATTCTCTACCTATGCCAATAAAACCCTTAAAGAAGGGGATGTTATGAAGGTAGCTGCTCCTGAAGGTGGATTTGTTCTCGATAAAAAGGCAAATTCAATCTTGGCAATAGGTGCGGGTAGCGGTATAACGCCACTACTCAGTATTATGAAAGCAGCCCTGTCAAACAACCCAGAGGTAAAAGTTGGTCTTATCTATGGAAATCAGAGTGACCGCTCGATGATGTTTAAAGATTCCATTCAGGAACTTTCTCAAAACTTTAGTGACCGTTTTTTTGCCGTTCACGCCTTTTCTCGTGAACAAGGAGGCGATTACTTCGGAAGAATCGATAGGGGTGTTATTCTACATGCGTTGAAAAATAAACTTGCCGGACTAGGCGTACCAGACAAAGCCTATCTGTGTGGACCAGAAGCGATGATTCACGTTGCAAAGGACACCCTTTTAGACCAAGGCTTAGCCCAAGAAAATATATTGTTTGAACTTTTCGTGGCCTCAGAAAACGCTAAAGAGATTAATGTCAGCGGAATGGCTTCTGTTCGTGTTCTGCTAGACGGAGAGACTCACGAGATTCAAGTGCCTAAAGAAGAATTCCTTTTAGACAGTCTTTTAGAACAGGGGATTGATGCTCCGTATTCTTGTCAGGGAGGGTCTTGTAGTAGCTGTATTTGTAAAATCACAGAGGGTAGTGCTGATATGGCCCGTAACCAGGTGCTCACAGACAGTGAGATCGCAAGCGGGTTTGTATTAAGTTGTCAGGCTAAGATTACTTCGACGACTATAGCTGTAGACTTCGACAACGTTTAAGTCGTCGTGAGGTAGGCTGAAATCACTCGGCTGCCTTCTTCGTATCCGAGTTGATAAGCTTTTTCGATTCCTGATTTATCTAAGAACCCTATTTTTTTAAGGTCCTCAGGTTGGATATAAAAGTCACAAGCCTTTAATTTTTCGATCGTACGAGAATAGATCATTAAACTGCTTACCCTGGCGGTAAGTTGAATCGCGTTTTTAAGCTGATGAGGTTCAACGATACTCAATTCGGTGGTGTTCGATCCAATGATTCGATCCGAATAATCCCTTACTAATTCTAACGGAAAATTGCTAAGAATTCCTCCATCCGCATAGAGCTTTTTGTCTATCATCACAGGGCTAAACACCGGGGTCAATGAGGCTGAAGCCAGCAAAGGTTTAATCAGCTCCCCTCTATTAAATTCTTTCAGGCTACCGTCTAATAAATTAGTGGCGGCCACATGCAGAGGTAGTTGAAGTTCTTCGAAACTGTCATGCAATAAAAAGCCCTTTAACAGACCGTAATAGCGCTCTGTATCAATAAGGCCTGGTTTAGTAATACTAAAGTAATTATACTTAAAAAGCGGCGCTTCCTTAAAGAAAGAAAGCATGTCTTCTGTCGAGTTTCCATTCGCAAATAACGCACCAACAAGAGCGCCGGCACTAGATCCAGCAACGCGGTCAATTTGAATATCGTGCTCTTGAAGCGCCTTTATAAAACCAATATGGGCCATTCCACGAACACCTCCGCCAGAAAGAACAAGAGCCGTATGTTTGGTGTTATCGAAACTCATATAGGGGTTTTAACTACAAAGATAACCACAAAATGAGGCCTAATGCCTTAACTTAGAGTTTCGAAAAAGTTAAGCTATGAGTGACACCTACTATGACCCTAAAGACCTTAAAAACTTCAAAAAAATAACCGATTGGAGCGAACCTCTTGGTACGCGATTTTTCGAATATTACTCCAAAGTTTTTGAAGAAGGAGCTCTTTCAGCAAGGGAAAAGTCATTGATCGCGTTGGCTGTAAGCCACGTGGTAAAATGCCCTTACTGCATCGATGCGTATACCAAAGATAGTCTTCAAAGAGGAATCACAGAAGAAGAGATGATGGAAGCGGTGCACGCGGGTGCCGCCATTGAAAGCGGAGCAACACTGGTTCATGCGGTTCAAATGATGAATAAGCACAAAAAGCTTTCTCACTAGATGGCAAAATCATCCCTTCAACGGTCGAAGCACTTGCTTGCAGACCCTAAAAAACAACTTCAGGTTTTATCTTCAGGGTTATTTTCCTCAGGTGCCTTGCCGACATTTTCAGAACGTTTAAAAGGGCTTAACGCGGAACTTAAAACCGATCAGCTTGAAATTCTTCAGGTTAATCTAGGTTATATGTGCAATCAAACTTGCGTTCATTGCCATGTAGATGCAGGGCCCGACCGAAAAGAAATCATGTCATCAGATACTATCGATAACGTTATTGATGCCATTAAACGTTTCAAGCCAAACACACTAGACTTAACTGGTGGAGCCCCTGAAATGAATCCAGAATTTCAACGATTAGTACGTGCCGCTGTTTCCCTATCTGTAAAAGACATCATTGTCAGATCTAATCTGACCATTTTAGAGTCAAACAACCACTTTAGAAGCTATCCGCAATTTTTCAAAGAAAATGGTGTTCACGTGGTCTCCTCATTACCTCACTACTCTATGCGAACAACCGATCGCCAGCGAGGTGAAGGGGTCTTCTCTAAATCAATTGCCGCTTTAAATCGGCTCAACGAAATAGGTTATGGTCGTGATGAGCATTTAAAACTAGATTTAGTCTACAACCCTTCAGGCGCATTTCTGCCAGGGTCAGAAAAAGAATTAGAGGCTGATTTCAAACGTAAACTGAAGGCTGATTTCGATATTGATTTCAATCAGCTCTTCTGTATTACCAATTTACCCATCTCAAGATTCTTAGAGTATTTAATAGCTTCAGAAAATTATGAGGAGTATATGGAGACACTAGTTGAGGCGTTCAACCCTTTAACTTTATCTGGGCTTATGTGTAGAAACACCCTTTCGGTCGGATACGATGGTAGTCTATATGATTGCGATTTCAATCAAATGCTACAAATACCCATTTCAGGAGACAAACGATATCTATCCGATCTCGAAACTAACGCGTATTCAAACCGAAAAATTAATGTGCATCAGCACTGCTATGGATGCGCTGCAGGCTCGGGAAGTTCTTGTCAAGGTAGCATTAGTTGATCCACCCTGTTTAAAATTGTTCTCGGATCAATGCTCTCCATAGCTGTTTCATAGCCCTTAAAAGTACTCTTCCCAAAAATCGAAGAGGGAAGAAACGGATATTTCTCTGGATCAGGTTGAAATTGATTTTCATTGGGTTGAGCCAAGACAGAAAAACCACAACTAGGCGCGGTCGCTCCCCAGATTGTAATAACATTCACCCCATAATTCGCGGCAATATGTCCGTTAGCACTATCCATACTAATCATAACTCCCAAAGACTGCATTTCTTGTAACTGCATCTCAAAAGAAAGCATTGCAGCGTTTTCATGAGCAATTCCTTCAGATACCCATTGGTCGAATTGTTGAGACTCTATCCCTTTTGCTCCAAATAATACCGTTTGATATTTTTTGCTTAACTCCTTTAATAGCTCAGCTGTAAGGTTTGTTGGGTAAGTTTTGTGTTTATGTGCTGCAAAAGGAGCGATTCCTACTTTCTGTGATTTAGAACTAACCCTGTTTTTGACCATTTCGTCAAGCAAAGACTTCTCCTCTAATACAAATCCTAGCTGCGCTATTGCCTTCAAATATGCTTGAACTTGTGTGTCTAAAAGCTTTTTTGGTTTAGGGCCCTTTCTTGTCCACTGCCTTCGAAGCCGTCGTTGCTTAGTGCGCTGACTAACATTAAGACCTCTCAGCCTCAAAAACAAACAGAGGACACGACTTCTAAGGCTAAAATGTAAATCAGCAACATCGGTAATGCCCTCAGCAACAATCGATTTAGAGAGTTGCCAAAGACCAAAGAGGCCACGATGTTTTTGAGGATCAAACACAATCGTATTCAAGTCGTTCTCCGATGAGAAAACGGTCAATGGAAAAGCCTTAGAAAGCATGCTTAGTTCGACCTCAGGAAAGGCTCTTTTGAACGCCCTAATTACAGGGATAGTCATCGCGACATCTCCTAAGGCAGAAAAGCGTATCAGCAATAACTTTCGGGCGCTACTATGCTTTTTTTGCTTCACGAAGCACAGGGTTTAAATCATCGTCGTTATACATTTTCATCTGTTTATAAACCTTCATGTACTTTCTTCCCGATTTAAAATCTTGGAGTAATTGTTCGATTGCGCTCATTAGGTCGGTTCGTTGCTCAAGCAGCACATCGAGTTTCTTTTGACAAGCTTGGCGGTGATTTTCGCTAGCTTCTGAGCGACTTACCTCTTCCTGCATATGATATATTTTAAGTGCAAGAATAGATAATCGATCGAACGCCCAAGCAGGGCTTTCTGTATTGATCTGAGCCTCTTTTACAACCTCAACATCTTTATATTCATTCAAGAAAAAGGCATCAAGATTTTCAACCAAATCTGTGCGGTGTTGATTGCTTGCATCAATTTTTCGCTTGAGTACTAGAGCGTCTTCTGGGTTGATATGAGGGTCGCGAATGATATCCTCATAGTGCCATTGAACAGTGTCAATCCAATTCTTAAGGTAAAAGAGGTGTTCAATATCCCTCTTATTATAAGGATTTGAAATGGGTTGATCAACACTATCAAATTTATGATAGTCCTCGATACTCTGTTCAAAAATCTGATAAGCCTTTGTCGTTAAATCTGCTGCAATCATAACTTTTTAGGTTCGAACTAAATTTTGTTCTGTGTGTTCTTAGTTTGTACTTTTACGCTCTCAAGTAACGTATTATGTGGACTTCATTCTTTAATTGGATCTCATTCCTGTTTTCTGACGTGCTTCTAGCACCATATGACCTATTAAGATTTACTAGCAATTGGTGGCTAGCAAATGGCATCAATTGGCTATTTGTTATCGTTGGTTTCGTCGCTGGTGCTTACTGGATGGGCGAACTTAAGAAATATAACGAGAGCGGAGAAGAAAACAAAGACAACTCTGCCCACTCGTTCTTATAGATCGAATCCAATATCCTTGCGGTAATTCATCTTGTCAAATTTAATTTGGCTCAGGCTGTTATAGCTTTTCGACAAAGCCTCGTCTTTATCTTTTCCAAATGAGGTTAATGCAAGTACACGACCCCCTGAAGTGAAAACTTCCCCTTCTTTTAGGGTAGTTCCTGCATGAAACACAATAGATTCTGTTACCTGATCAAGCCCTTTGATCTTTTTGTTCTTTTCATACGCCTCTGGATATCCTCCCGAAACAGCAATAACTGTGGCGGCGGTTTGAGGTTTAATCGAAAGTTCGACCGAGCTTAGGGCCCCTTGTGCAATAGCCTCAAATAAATCAACCACATCACTTTCAATTCTTGGGAAAACCACCTCGGTTTCGGGGTCTCCCATTCTAACGTTATACTCAATGACATACGGCTTACCTTTTACAACCATGAGGCCAATAAAAATGATGCCTTTGTAGTTGTAATTCTCAGCCTTTACTCCATTGACAGTTGGTTTAACCACCTCGTTTTCAATTCTTTCGAATAATTGGTCATCTACGAAGGGCACAGGAGAAATGGCTCCCATGCCGCCTGTATTAAGGCCGGTATCTCCTTCGCCAATCCTTTTGTAATCCTTCGCCAAGGGAAGAATCTTGTAACTACCTGTGTTGTCTACTAAAACAAAGCAACTGCACTCAATTCCATCTAAAAACTCTTCGATAACCACTTTTTGTCCGGCTTCACCAAAACTATTATGGGTTAAGAATTGATTCAACTCCTTTTGTGCGTCGGCTAACTTGTCTAAAATAAGTACGCCTTTACCTGCAGCTAATCCGTCTGCTTTAAGCACATAAGGAGGGTTCAATGACTCTAAGAATTTATAACCCTCATCAATATTTTCAGAAGTAAAGGTTTGATAGGCGGCTGTAGGAACTCCGTGTTTTTGCATGAAAGCTTTTGCAAAATCTTTTGAGCCTTCTAACTGCGCAGCCACTGCGTCTGGACCAACGACTAAAATAGAACTTAGGCTTGGATCGTTTTGAAAAAAATCAACGATTCCCTTTACAAGCGGAACCTCGGGCCCTACAATGAGCATCGTAATATTGTGCTCTAAACAAGCTTGCCCCAACTCGGTAAACTGATCAACTCCAATATTCAAGTTTAAAGCGATCTCCGTGGTTCCAGCATTCCCCGGAGCTACATATAGCGCCTCGCATCTATTGCTCTCTGCTATTTTGTGTGCTATGGCGTGTTCTCGCCCTCCTGATCCGACAATTAGTACGCGATGATTCATTTTTTCTTATTCTGATGATTAAACGTTCTGTGTTCCTTTTTATACCACTCCTCGGGCGCTAAGCTCTTGAAGTATTCAATTGTCTTTCTTAGACCTTCTTTTCGTTCATGTTGAGGGCTCCAGCCCAGCAGCTCCTTCGCTTTGGTAATATCGGGCTGTCTTTGGGTTGGGTCATCTGTAGGTAATTCTTTAAAAGAAATCGGTTGCTCAGACCCCATGATCTCTTTGATCTCAGTCGCAAAGTCTAAAACGCTTATCTCGTCTGGGTTTCCTAGATTCACTGGCAGGTGATAATCAGAACGAAGTAGGCGATAAAGCCCTTCTACAAGATCGTCAACATAGCAAAAGCTTCTGGTCTGCTTTCCATCTCCAAAAACAGTTAGCGGCTCGCGGCGTAGAATCTGACCAATAAAGGCAGGTATGACTCGGCCGTCGTTTAGCCTCATTCTAGGGCCGTAAGTGTTGAATATTCTTGCGATTCTAGTATCTAAGCCATGAAAACGATGATAGGCCATGGTCATTGACTCCTGAAAACGTTTAGCCTCGTCATATACTCCTCTAGGGCCAATGGCGTTTACGTTTCCAAAATAGGATTCGTCTTGCGGATGCACAAGGGGGTCCCCATACACTTCAGAGGTAGAGGCGATCATAAAACGCGCCTGTTTGTCTTTTGCTAAACCAAGCAAATTGTGTGTTCCTAAAGAGCCCACCTTTAAGGTTTGTATTGGAATTTTGAGATAATCTATTGGGCTTGCAGGGGAGGCAAAGTGTAAAATACAACTGAGCGGTCCCGACACCGATACATACTCTGTCACATCATGCTCCACAAAACTAAATCGCCGTTCTGATTTCAAGTGATCTAAATTGCGAAGATCGCCAGTGATTAGATTGTCCATACCGATAACCTCATACCCTTCAGCCAATAACCGATCTACTAAGTGAGAACCTAGGAATCCTGCCGCGCCAGTAATCAAAGCTCTTTTCATGAAGTGGCTAGGTGTGGGGTTAATAAGTCAGCTACATCACGCCCATTCGAAAGGCGCTTTACTTTATTCTGGCCCCCAAGTTTTCCTTGTGACCTCATATAGGCCTCAAAGGCGCCTTTATTCAAGGGGGTCACAACGGCGGGTTTTAAAACCTTTCCTTCTATTAGATCTTTGTAATACACATTTTGATTCTGGACGCTTTTATCAAGAGTTTGTGAAAACGCTTCCTTGTTGTTTGGCTCCTTTTCAAATTCAATGAACCATTCATGATAGGGTAGACCACCATCTTTAGGGTTAACCTCTGGTGCTACACTGAATTCTGAAATTCTTACCTCGGGGTGGGCTGCAAGAGCCACAGTCATTGCCTCTTCAACTTCCTTAGCGATCACGTGTTCGCCAAAGGCAGAAATAAAGTGCTTAATTCTTCCCGATACAATTACTCGATATGGTTTTAAAGAGACAAATCGAACCGTGTCTCCGATATTATAACCCCATAAACCTGCATTTGTAGAAAGAATAAGGGCATAGTCTACACCAAGCTGTACATCTGCTAAAGAAATTCTCGGAGGGTTTTCGTCATAAAACCTACTAGCCTCTATAAACTCATAAAATATTCCTGAATACACCTGGAGCAATAACCCCTTGTTTTCTAATGTGTCTTGATAAGCAAAGAAGCCTTCGCTAGCAGGAAACAACTCGATACTATCGACTCTTCTCCCTAATAAATCTTCAAATTTTTGTCGATAGGGCTCGTAATTAACACCCCCGTACACGTAGAGAGAAAAATTGGGAAACAGTTCTCCGACCGGCTTTCCTGAACGCGCAACAAGCCGCTCAAAATACATCTGCACCCAAGAGGGGATACCGGCAATCAGGGTCATATTTTCGTTGATAGTCTCGTCAACAATAGCTTCTACTTTGGTTTCCCAATCTTCAATAATATTAGTCTCCCATGAAGGCAGTCTATTTTTAAGTAAATAACTAGGAAGATAGTGAGCTGAAATTCCTGATAAGCGGCCCATTTTAACTGCGCCCTTCGTGTCTAGAACAGGACTTCCTTGTAAGAAAATCATTTTCCCGTTGACATAATCTGCACTTCCCTTATTGACGATATACTGAAGCAAGGCGAGTTTTGAAGAAGTTACTTGCTCCTTCATCGATTCTGCCGTAATCGGTATGTATTTGGCTCCTGAAGTGGTGCCAGATGTTTTAGCCAAATAAGCAGGTAATCCCGGCCAAAGCACGTTTTTTTCGCCTTTTACAATTCGTTCGACATAAGGCCTTAGTTCTTCGTAATCACGAACTGGAACTCTCGTTTTGAAGTCGCTATAAGTGCGTATCGATTTGAAATCGTGGTCAATTCCAAAAGCAGTATCTCTTGCTTTCAAAACAATCTGCTGAAAAACCGCTTCCTGTGAGGCTATCGGTCGATCAATATACTTTTTGTTTTGAGCGACGCTCCATCTCGCAAAAGGTTTAGCTAGGAATGACTTTAGGCTCATGATTAAAACTTGATATATTGTTGAGGGTTAACCGGCTTCCCTTGCTTCCAGAGTTCAAAATGAAGATGTGACCCTGAGCTCAATTCCCCGGTGTTTCCGACCGATGCAATAATTTCTCCGGCAGTAACCGTGTCCCCTTGTTTTTTAAATATCACACCGTTGTGTTTGTAAACAGATACCGTCTCGCCTTGATGCACCACCACCAAGTTATAGCCGGTATTAGCAGACCATTCAGCGTGTAATACGGTGCCGTCGGTGATCGCCTTAACTCCTGTTCCTTCTGCGGCTGCAATATCAATGGCGAGGTGTCCCACTGCAGGGTCATAAGCACCAGAAACCACTCCGCTTAACGGAGCAAAATAAAGTGGATTTGAAACAGAAGCTTCCACCACGGGGCTAAACGCCTCTTCCTTCTTCACTTGGCTTTCGAGTTCTAGCATAGCAATACTTTTTCTCGTCTCCAAAAGCTGGTCTGTAGAAGGGGCGTCCATGAAAACAGATGTGCTGTCTATTTCAGGGGCTTCATAAACCACTTCTCCACTAAGCACCCGACGAATTCCATCGAGATATTTTGAATCGGTCTCGATGACTCTCTGCAAGGAATCGGTTTTAACCAGAAGCGTCTCTACCTCGCGCTGCAGTGCGGCAGACTCTATTCCAGGAATAAGGTATCGTAGGGGTGTTGCTGCGATGACGAAAAAAGAAAGGGTGCTTGTCAGACCCACAAAAATGACCAAAAAAACAAAGGCGTTCAGGCGAGATAACCGCTGAGAGAACACTTCTTCGAAGGTCTCGTCGTTTACCACCAGAAGCTTGAAGGTGTCGAATAATTTCGAACGATCCTTCGGGCTGTTTTTTTGTGTTTTAGACATTAAAGCAAATATACATCTTGACCTTCAAACGGGTTAATTTTACTACATTTATGCAATAAATCATTGATTATGTCTCTTTCTTATACACTTGGTATTGTAAGCCCTTGGCAAATTATCGTTGTCGTAGCTCTTGTTTTATTGTTATTTGGGGGTAAAAAGATTCCTGAATTGATGCGCGGTTTAGGTAGTGGTATCAAAGAATTTAAGGACGCCACTAAAGAAGAGGAAGACAAAGGAGGAAAAGAGCTCAACTCTTAATACCTGTCTTTACCCTAGTTCTCGGGATAAATCTTTAATGTTTTGATAATTGCCTCTAATTCAAAGAGGTAATCCCTCTTTTCTTGGTTAGGTGCAAAAACAAAACCTTCAACCACTAACTTTCTTTGATTAATGGTGTCGTTTACAATATAAGAAACGAAGGGCCCTGCCATCGGATACCCGCTAATCTCCCACATGCCTCGAACCTCGGCAGCATTGAATCCGCCAACTTCAGCCGAAAAAACATAAGGTCTAAAAATTCGCTCTGTAATCTGAAAAGTCTTGGTGTCGGGGATATCTGGACCAGGGATGTTCACCTCTCCAACAGAATCCCTAACAGCTATAATGTCTTCTAGAAAACGTTCTTTGTTCGAAAAGCGATCATCGTCTAATGGATAAATCACGAGGTTCATTGTGCCATTCTCGATAGGGCGATCAATCCAAATAAAATCTTTTTTAAAAACCCCAGGCCTGTAAATCGATGGCATGATAAGATCTATTCCCATCAGTTTTTTAAGTCTCGGTTCGGTATAAAGTGATCGTTTAAATCGTTGTTGGGCAACTTTTAAATCAGAGGTTCGAAAACTGTCAACCATTTGAACCCCTATAAGGTCGATGTTTTGAATGAGTTCAACCTCTGTTCTGCCTTTTATCACCGCAATGTGTTGAGGTTCGGCATATAAGTTCCTCTTGATATGTGAACGGGATAACGTGTCGAAATCGATGACCACAACGTTCCTGTTTCTCATAATTGCGCCTCTAAACAGGTTGGGTTGTAAGGGTCTAAGGTCAAGTGTAGGCTCATCAACGCCCAAACCTAGTTGTCTGGTTTGAAGATACGAACGAAGGCGATCTCCAACTTCTGAATCAAGTAAAGACTGATCTGCAACAATTAGGACCTCGCTCAGCGGGCCCGTGGCTTCGGGCAAGTAATCTTTTAAGGCTTCTTGCTTACAAGAATAGGCTGTAAAGATTAATAACAGAAGGAAAAACTTCAGTGGTTTAATCATGATTTAGGATATCTTCTCGGATAGATCGTTAGGCGCTGACCCACTCGAATAACATTGCCGCTCAAATTATTCCATGAACGAATTTGCTTCACAGAAACACCGTATCTGTCTGCGATAATGCTAAGCGCATCGCCAGATTTTACGCGATACCTGAGACGCTCAGGGCCACTAACTAGGGCGGCCAAAGGCTTTTCAGAAGCGTCCTCTTGCTTTTTAGCCAAGGCGTAAACTTCTCCTTCAGCACTGATAAAATCACCTATTAATGCCTTCGGTAGTCTTAGTGCATAATCTTTCCCTTTAACATAAGGTATTGTAGCCATCCGATAGGAGGGGTTTAAAACGGCTAATTGATCTTTGGTAATAGGCAGTTCCTCGGCGATGTGGTCGAAAGTAATGCTTCGTTTAATATGAATAGTGTCAGTCTCCAGATAGGTTCTTTCTAAACTTTCCGCACTTAATCCGTGCTCTTTAGCATGCTCAAACAAATAGAGGATGGCGTAAAATCGAGGAACATAGTCTGCGGTCTCTTTCGGGAGATAGGGTCTTATATTCCAATAATTCGTGTGTCCACCTGAGCGACGAATAGCCTTTGAAACATTTCCTGGCCCTGAATTATACGCAGCAAGAGCAAGATCCCAGTTATCAAATATTTGATAGAGTTGCTTAAAATAGGCTGCGGCAGCCTTCGTACTCTTCAAAGGGTCGCTTCTGTCGTCAACGTAGTTGTTCACATCTAGCCCAAATGATTTTCCGGTGCTGTACATGAATTGCCACAGGCCTTTTGCGCCAACATACGACCTTGCTTTAGGGTCTAACGCTGACTCAACAATCGCCAAATATTTCAGTTCTAAAGGGAGATCGTTCTCGTCGAGTATCTGCTCAAAGAGCGGAAAATAAAAAGCGCTCACTTGAAGCATTCTGCGAATGAGCGTCGCATCACCTCTTAAATACTTGGCAATTTCTCGCTCTAAAATAGGGTTATAGGCAATCTGAAAAGGGGTCTTCTGGTTAATCATTTCAAAGCGATCAATCAGAAGTTCTTTATTTACCTTCTTTTCAATATTGTCTCCCGTGGTCTCATGAATCAAAGTAAAGAGAGGCCTTGTCTCCTTTAATTTTTCAAGCCAAATTGAATCGTACTTGAACGCTCTGATAGAGTCGGGAATCGCATAACTAGGTAGGCGCTGGTCAGAAAACACCGACGCATAACCTAATTCATTAAAAGCTTCGATGCTCTTTTTACTAATAACTCCCGGGGTGCTTTGCGCTACCGCAACAAAGGATAGTAAACTGATAATGAAGCTTCTAAAAATCAAAATATTAGTTTTATTCCTCTAAGATAGCAGCAATTCCTGGTAGAACAATACCTTCTAGACTTTCAAGCATTGCGCCGCCACCGGTCGAGACATAGCTTACTTTGTCTTCGAAACCAAACTGCTTAACCGCGGCAACAGAGTCTCCTCCTCCGACTAAAGAAAATGCGCCTGCTTTGGTAGCTGCTTCTACAGAGCGGCCGATAGATTTAGTTCCTTCAGCAAAAGTTTCAATTTCAAAAACTCCAACAGGACCATTCCACAGTAGCGTCTTTGAAGACATTATAACTTGGTGGAAGTTTTTCAAAGTTTGAGGCCCTGCATCTAAACCTTCCCATCCTTCTGGAATAGCATTCGATGCGACGACTTGGGTGTTTGCGTCTTTTGAAAAATCGTCCGCAGCCAAAACATCAACAGGTATATGAACCTCAACGCCTGCAGCTTTAGCCTTTTCTAATATAGAAAGTGCTAGGTCTAATTTATCTAGCTCGCAAATCGAATTCCCCACCTCTCCGCCAAGCGCTTTGATAAATGTGTAGGTCATGCCCCCTCCTACAATCAAGTGGTCAATTGCGGGTAGTATATTTTCAATGATGGTGATTTTCGAAGAAACCTTTGAACCACCCATAATGGCAGTTACTGGCTTTTCTCCTGATTTTAAGACTTTATCAATGGCCTTAATTTCTTTTTCTAAAAGAAGTCCAAAACATTTGTTTCCCTTAAAGTGAGCTGCGATAACCGCGGTTGAAGCGTGCGCTCTGTGTGCCGTTCCGAAAGCGTCGTTTACATAGATGTCTCCGAGTTTCGCAAGAGAAGCGGCAAACACCTCGTCACCAGCAGTTTCTTCCTTGTGGTATCTAAGGTTTTCAAGCAATAATACTTGGCCTGGCTCAAGAGCTGCTGCTTCTGCCTCTGCTTCAGGGCCTACACATGAGGGCGAAAACTTAACCGCCACACCTAATATTTCAGCAACTTTATCTGCGATGTGTTTTAATGATAACTCTGGCTTTGCCTCTCCGTCAGGACGGCCAAGGTGACTCATTAAAATAGCACTTCCTCCTTGTTCTAGAATATGAATAATCGTTGGTTTTGCCGCTTCAATTCGGCTCGCGTCGGTGACCTCTAGATCACTATTCAACGGAACATTAAAATCAACTCGGATTAAGGCTTTTTTACCTGAAAAATTGAAAGAGGATAGGGTACTCATGCTGTTTGTTTTTTGAATCCCCCAAATGTAGCGAAATACTATCTTTGAAACATGGATTTTTCAGGAGTAGTTGGGTATGAAAACAGTAAGAAGGGCTTAAAACACTCTATTGATTCGGGTCGTTTACCTCACGCACAACTCTTCGTCTCAGAAGAAAATGGATCTACACTTCCTCTTGTTTTTTGGATGCTAACTCAGCTTTTTAAAGGTGACAGCAAAGTGTCCAAACTGATTCATCCTGATATCCATTTATTGTTTCCTACCTCAAATACCATTGGCGTATCTTCAAAAAATGTGCGTTCGTCTGATCAATTAAATGAATTTCGATCTGCCGTTTTAGAAAACCCCTATCTTACTTATAGTCAGTGGATTTCTAAGAATTCTTCGGCCGGAGGGAGTTTTACTATTCGAACTGAAGATGCCAAAGAAGCTGTTCAAAAACTTCATCTGAAGCCTGTCGAAGGCTCGTATCGTGTCCTTGTTATTTGGGGGGCAGAATTCTTAAAAGACCAGTCGGCTAACCGTCTTCTAAAATTCATTGAAGAACCACCTGCGGGTACACTTATTATCATGACTACACAAAACGAACGAAGTGTTTTAGAAACGATACGTTCAAGAAGCCAGCGGGTGTTCGTGGGTCCTGAAGCTAAAGACATCGTAGAAGAAGCGCTGATCAATCTTGGCCTTTCTAAAGAAAACGCAACACTCTATTCAGAACGCTCTAAAGGAAGTGTGTCGTGGGCAATGAGTCAATATCTAAACAAGGAACAGTCCCAAGATTTCGAAAAGCGCTTTGTAAGCTGGGTTCGTTCCGCATTTCTAGCTAAGAAAAACAAAAGTGCTGTTGCCGAGCTTCTAGATTGGGCAGAAGATTTGGTTAAATTAGAACGCGGTGTTCAACGTGAGTTTTTGCTTTTTGCGATGGGTCAAATACGAAGTTCTTTGCTTATTCAATATCGCGCAGGTGATTTAGTACTACAAAAAGAGTTGACAGAGGGTTTTAAACTAGAAAAGTTTGCTCCTTTTATACATCACAACAACGCGATTGATTTAGTTCAATCTATTGAGAGCGCCATTTCACACTTAGGAACAAGCGCAAATCTTAAAATGACTTTTAGCGACTTAGCGCTTCAAATGACTAAACTGCTACATGCACCAAAATAAACGCTTATGATTCTCGCGATTTATACCTGTCTGGCCATTCTATGCATTGTTTTTCTTCAAAGCGGGATTGATAAGCTCTTTCATTTTAAGAATGAAAAGGATTTCATACAAAGTCATTTAAGTAAAAGCCCTCTCAACAAAATGTCGGGAGCCTTGTTTGTTATTCTTACTATTTTAGAAATAACATCAGGCGTATTGAGCGCCGGCGGAATTATTCATCTTTATCTACATGACAATCTTATTATGGCGAATCTGGCGAGTGTTTTTTCATCAGTAACACTGCTTTCTCTACTCATTGGTCAACGTATAGCAAAAGATTATGCCGGAGCACAAACCATCATCATCTATCTTATTCCGGTTGTGTTATTGTTCATATCCCTTGAGTTGTATCAACCATAAGTGTTTCTTATTGTTTTTTTAAACACAATAGCTTTCTCTTATTTAATGGTTGGTTCTTGCGGGCGATTTTAGGCCGCTTTTGGGGTTTTGTGGTGTCTGTTTACGAGCGGCCGATTAAAAGTGCCTTAAAACGCCTTATTTGGTTTTTTTAGCAACAAGCAGGAATGCAGAAGGTCTTTTCGAGGCTTTCTTAGTAAGAATAGCGAAAACACCAAGTAAAACAGCTCTTGATAGTGCAAATCGACCGCCTTTATATTTTTCAGAGAGATAAGCAGCATAAAAAAGGTCGAATCTTTGTGGTTCATAAGCTTCGATTTCAAACCCAGCAGAAACCAATGTGCCTTCTAGGCTTTCCCTATCAAAATGCCAAACATGTCTGGGAACATCGTAACCGGCC
>Ga0255754_10001094_pt1 | contig 21301 bp, 16 predicted proteins | sample 101ome_22_FD_179954 | JGI IMG/M metagenome (GOLD analysis project Ga0255754, IMG submission 179954) | Coastal salt marsh microbial communities from the Groves Creek Marsh, Skidaway Island, Georgia - 101412BT metaG (version 2) | ecosystem: Environmental > Aquatic > Marine > Intertidal zone >... | reverse complement strand
TAGGCTTTCAAATAGAGAGAATTCCAGAGTTAAATTGTGAGACGCTATTAGCAAAGTACGGCGATTCAGGAAAAGTGTTTTGCTATCTTGGGCATACTGATGTTGTGCCCTCTGGTCCTGAGGAAGAATGGACATCGAATCCCTTTGAAGCAAATATTATTGATGGAGAATTAATAGGAAGAGGAGCAGCGGATATGAAAGGCAGTGTTGCCGTTTTTATCCAATCAATAAAAAATTTTTTAGCTGATAATCCAAAGCCTAATTTTCAAATATGGGTTATGTTAACTAGCAATGAAGAAGGTGAGCCAACTGATGGAAAAATCAATACCCTGATAGATTCTCTTTCCAGACAAAATCAATTTATTGACTATTGCTTGGTTGGTGAAGCGAGCTCATCTGACATGGTTGGGGATGTATTGAGGGTTGGTCGACGAGGATCTTTAAGCGGTAAGCTGAAGCTTATAGGCAAACAAGGTCACGTTGCGTATCCACATAAGGTTATTAGTCCTATTTTGGAAGTTGGGCCAATAATTGCCGAGCTGAATAAAATTATTTGGGATGAAGGCAATGAGTATTTTGATCCAACATCCTTTCAAATTTCAAATATTGAATCTGGAACAGGGGCTACAAATGTAGTGCCGGGACATTTAAACATGCTCTTTAATTTTAGATTTTCTCCAGAATCTACCCAAGAATCTCTTAAAGAAAGATTTATTCAAATTTTAGAAAAATCAAAATGCACTTTTGAAATAGACTGGACTTTAAATGCGCAGCCCTATTTAACGCAAAAAACTGAAATGCTTTCTATTGTTCAAAAGGCCTTATGCAAAATTAATGGTCAAGAAGCTAGAATCGATAATGGAGGTGGCACATCTGATGGAAGATGGGTTGCACCATCAGGATCTGAAGTGATTGAGCTCGGACCAAGAAATCAGACCATTCACCAAATAGATGAAAAAATTTCATTAAAAGACCTAGAGCAATTACAAGAGATCTACCAACAAATACTTGTTGAAACAAACAATCATCTGGGCTTATAACAACTAATCTTTTGCAGTTTTTATAACAAAAGATAAAGCAATTAATGCCGCTGCAATTACTAGATAATACTTAATCATAAATTCAAAGACTGGTGAAATGGTTTCAAGCCCACCGTCTAGGGCCTCCCCTCCAAGCAATCCTGCAAGAACGCCTCCAATTGCACTAGCTAAGAACCACAAACCAAACATCTGCCCCATGTATCGCTTGGGACCATAGCGAGAAAAAGCCGATAAACCTATTGGAGATAAAGCTAACTCACCCCATGTTTGAAAAAGATAGGTCAGCAAGAGCCATTGCATGCCAACTGGAGAGGATTCAATTGCTAAATTAACTGCGATAATCATTACAAAGAAGCTTAATGCCATGAATAAAAGTCCAATAGCAAATTTAAATGGTAAAGATGGATCTAAATTTTTTCGGGCTAACTGAGCCCAGATTCCAGCAAAGATTGGAGCAAATAAAACAACAATTATTGGATTAGCAAACTGAAGCCATCCAACTGGAATCTTGAATCCAGCAACTGATAAATCTGTATAGTCTCTTGCAAAAATATTTAATGAGCCTGCGGATTGATCAAAGCCTGACCAAAAAGCAGCAGCACCTATAAAGAGTAAAAATAAAAGAATTAAATTTTTTCTTTCAGAAGCATTCAGCCCTGCAAAGAGAAATAAATAAATAAAATATAAACCAGCAACTATTGTAAGAAAGTAAGCAAACTGCTCAGCAAAAAATCTAGGATCAATAACAATAAAACCAAAAAGGCCAGCGCCTATAACCAAGAACATGGCCACAAGAGATACTTTTAAGTAATTTGTATATTTTTTGCGTTTTTCATCTGGCATTTCATTAGGGTGCATTCCAGCATCTCCCAATAAATGTCTATGCTTGATATATTGAATTACTCCAAAAGTCATTCCTATTCCTGCAGCACCAAAACCCCAATGCCAGCCAATCTTCTCGCCCAAGTATGAACAAATTAAAAATCCTAAAGTTGAGCCTATATTGATAGACATATAAAAAATCGTATAACCTGAATCCCTTCGATCATCTTGACCATCGTATAGCTGACCGACAATGGTAGAAATATTTCCTTTAAGAAGACCAGTGCCTAGTACAACAAAAATTAACCCTAAGAAAAAAGTCTGCTCAATAGGAATGGCTAAAGTGAAATGGCCCAAAGCAATTATTAAGGCTCCTATTAATACCGCTTTCTGATGTCCCAAAATATTATCTGCAATCCAACCTCCTGGAACAACCATGAAATAAACCATCCCAGAATAAATACCGTAAATTGCCTGGGATTCAACTTGAGACCAACCCAAGCCAGGATTGAAGCCAGTTACAGCACCTGTCATATATAAAACCAATAAGGCACGCATTCCATAATAGGACATGCGCTCCCACATCTCAGTTAAAAAAAGTGTTCTTAATCCAATAGGATGCCCAAAAAAAGTATTACTTGTGTTCATATTATTTGAGTTATGATTTAAGAGAATACTATATCAAACTAATGGATAAATCACCTTACGTAGGGCCCTTTCTTAGAATCATAGCTTCAGTCTATGACTTCTTTTTATTGCTTGGAGTCTGGTTTCTAGTGGGCTCTTTAGCGCTTTGGTTAAATGGTGGTGAAATCTTGCATCCGGTCATAGGAAGTTTGCTGGTCTTCATAAGCGGGTGGTTATTCTTTGCATTTTTCTGGATCAAGAATGGTCAAACTCTTGGTATGCAAGTTTGGAAATTTAAAATTGTTAATGCTGATCCAGATTTAGATCGAATTACTCTAAAGCAAACATTTTTAAGGTATTCAGTTAATTGCGGTATGTTAGCTCTTATGGGCATGCCTCTATTCCTTATTTATGCAGACTCAAAAAAACTTGCAGTAAATGATATTCTTTCAAAGACTAGGTTGAAAAAAGTTTAACTAGATTCTCTGAAATTTATAAGTTCCGATCCCAATTAAAATCATGATAGGCAGAAGATGTGCAATTAATATTGGCCATTGATAAGTCAGGAATGATGCAATGCTTAAATCTTTTATTAAGTCATAAATAAGTCCAAATGAAATACCTATAATAATTTGTCGACCCACTCCCCCTGAGCGCAAACTATCAAACATCAGACTGCCTGCTAAAAAAATTATTGCAATAATTGAGACTGGCAAAAGCATTCTTGCATATATCAATGAGTCAATTTTTTGCAAATCTTTTTCAGATTGATAAGTTCTTTTTAAATTAAGCAACGAGAAGAAAGAAAGGGTTTCTAAGACATTGTTTGATAGTAAAACTGATGCCGGGAAATTAAAGCTTTGCTGAGTTGGAGAATCTAGAATGACCAATTGATCCTTATCAAATTTACCCTCTTGAAAAGAAGAAGATGAAGCAATTCTTTGCTTATCGTTAAACTCTATAATTTGAATTGCCTGAGCCTGGTTATTATCTATGCGTTTTAGGCCAATTAAATTTTTTTCAGTTATTTCCCATTGAAATACCTCAGCAGATTCAGTGGGTTGATTCATTACTTTAGATTGTTTTGATAAATCTAAAAATAATGTTTCATCAAAAAAAATTAATGCCAATGATAATATTATTGGGCCTATACCCGATATCAAAACAATTTTTAGAGGCGACAATCCAGCTGAGCGTAAAAAAACTAAATTGCCCTGCTGATTAAATATTGAGAGCGCTATCAATGTGCCTATCAGCATAGAACTCTCAAGGTACTGCATTCCTTTGTGCAATTGCTCATATAGCACAACATTAAAAATTGAAATAAAACTATTATCATCTGCTAAGTTCTCAAGCTCCATGACAAGGGTGACGGAGAAATCAAGAAAGAGCATCACTATCCAGACCAGTGCTGAAATTAGAAAAGTTCTTTTGATGAGATGCCTGGAATAGATATTAAGAATATTGTTCATCACGAGCTTAACCAGACCAATAAAAGAAAAATTAAAAAGACTATTAAAATAGTTTTTATTCTTGAATTAGAAAAAAAACTATTTAACGAGACTCTTCCATCAAACCAAAAAAACATGGCGCCAAAAGATAAAAATGCCAAATGCACAGGCCAAAGGAAGTAATAAAAGAAATTTGAGCTGTCTGAATAACTTTCCCTGAATGCAACCAAAACACTTAAATAAAAAATATAAATTAATACGCCAGTTACAAGACTGCCTTCCCTCCCCGATCTAGGGTTTTCTTTTCCAAAGACAAAACTCAGCAACAACAATGCTACAAGCATAGTTGGAATGCTTGCATTCCATTGGCTCTCAATAAAATTAGAATTATTTTTGTAGTCGAGCAGCTTTGAAAGAGTGAATGATTTACTTGATGTTTGCCCAATCCCAATAGAATGAGTTAACTCTTTAAAAGAAGCATCTATTTTGTTAGCACTGTTTAAGTCAGGATAAATAGATCCATTCTTAAAATCTAAAATCATATTATTGTCCTGATTTGAGAGTTCAAGCTGTTCTGCCTTGATGATTGATAAAGAGGGATCGTCTTGAATAAAAAATGTTACTCCAGTCATCCCTTTGCCATCGTAAGAATCAAAATAAAGATAGCTGCCAGCCTCATCAAGATTGATCAATGATTTAGGTTGCAACATTTCAAGCTTATCTTCAAAAGACTGCTCGGCTATCAAGCTTTTAGAAAGAGCCTTTCCATATGGAGCCAAATAAACACTGATCAGCGAGCAAGAAATTAAAGTAATGAAAAAAAATGGCGTTATATGTTTAATAAGTCTTATGCGGGATACCCCAGCAGAGAAATAGGCGTAGATTCCATTAGATTGATAAAGTTCAGATACAACCAACAAAAGACTTAAAAAAAAAGCAAAGGGTATGAGCAATGCCAAAAAATCAGGCAATCTTAGAAAAATGACAGAAAAAATGATATCCGGATTTAAACTGCCTGTTGCAGCTTGCTCAAAATAACCAACAAGCCTTGATGAAAAAATTAATGCAGTCAGGATTAATAATATTGCAGTAAAACCCTTAAAAATTTGAGAATTTAAATGAATTGCAAGAATATTCTTTTTATACATGCCTTTAGCGATCTTGATGCATTACAATAAATATCTTATCAGTAATTTTTATCAGGAGTATGGTTTATGACTTACAAAGTCTTATCAAGTCTAACGGCAAACAATGTTAATTCTGCAGACCTATTAAAAATTAAGACAGATCTCTTAATTATTGCAGTTAATAAAAAAACATCAGCGGCAGCTGAACTTAAAGGTCTTCAAGCAAGCGCTCAATCATTGGTTAAAGAATCAATTAAAGAAATAAATAGTGGGTCTAGAAAATCTATTTTTCTTCCTGCTCCAGCCAAGGTTGCAGCTAAAAATATTCTGCTGATCAAAGAACCGGATCCTAAAGCAGCTAGTTTTTTAGTGCTGCGTTATTACGAAGAGATCATGGGCTTGATTAAATCAGCCAAAGCCAAGGACTTTGCATATCTTATGAGTTCAACTACTTCAAAAGATTTTGATATGACATGGGCTGCTGAAGTTGCAGCCAGAACATTTGAAGCTGCAGCCTATACATTCAATGCAACAAAAAATAAAACTGCAAAGCCTGTCACAGTGAAAAAAGGCGTTCTTCTATTTGCTGGTTTAACTCCCGCAAAATTAAGATCAATTAAAGCTGCTGTAAAGCTTGGCCATGCTGTTGGCGAGGGAATGAATGCTACAAAACATCTTGGTGACTTGCCTGCAAACCATTGCACACCAAGAATTATTGAGCGCAAAACAAAAGCCTTGAAAAAAGATTTTCCAGCTCTAAAAATTTCTAGTCTCAATGAGAAAGATATGGAGCGATTAAAAATGGGGTCCTATTTATCAGTTGGTAGAGGCAGTGATGAGCCCTCTAGAATGATGATCATTGAATATAGAGGTGGTGCAAAGGATAAACAACCCATAGTGCTAGTGGGCAAAGGAATTACATTTGATACCGGAGGGATTTCAATTAAGCCTAGTCCTGCTATGGATGAAATGAAATGGGATATGTGTGGAGCTGCATCTGTATTTGGTATTATGCAAACGCTAGCAAGACTAAAAGCCAAAGTGAATGTTGTTGGCTTGCTAGTTTGTGCAGAAAATATGCCTTCTGCTCATGCTACTAAACCTGGCGACGTGGTAACCTCCATGTCAGGTCAAACCATCGAGATCTTAAACACTGATGCTGAGGGCAGATTGGTACTATGCGATGCATTGACTTATTCAAAGAAATTTAAGCCTAGCCATGTAATTGACATGGCAACTCTAACTGGAGCTGTTGTTATTGCACTTGGTAGCCCTGCTACTGGAGTGATGGCCAATAATCAACCTCTTGCTGACAAAATTTTAGCTGCTGGGGAAAAATCTGGTGACCGAGCTTGGCAACTTCCTCTCTGGGAAGAATATGCACATTGCACCAAAACCAACTTTGCAGACCTTGCTAATATTGGTGGTGGAAGAGAGGCCGGAACTATTCATGCTGCTTCTTTCCTATCTAACTTCACGAAAGACTTTAAATGGGCCCACATGGACATTGCCGCAAGTGCTTGGAATGGTGGCGCTAAAAAAGGTGGTACTGGTAGACCGGTTCCATTGTTAGCTGAATTAATTTTAAATGGAAATTTGTAAGACTTTTATAGATCTTAATAGTTAATGGATAAGAAGCCATATGATCCCTCGGATATAGAACGAAAGCTATATCAAGAGTGGGAAGATTCCGGCATATTTAAACCTGGAGATGGATCAGATTCATATTCATTAGCCATACCCCCACCAAATGTTACGGGAACACTCCATATGGGGCATGGATTTCAAAATGCCATCATGGATTGCTTGATTCGATACTATCGGATGTCGGGCAAAAATACCTTGTGGCAAGTCGGTACAGACCATGCAGGTATTGCAACTGAAATGGTGGTTGAGCGAAGACTTAATGCTAACGGCAAATCAAAGAATGATATTGGTAGAGAAGCTTTTGAAAAAGAAGTTTGGAATTGGAAGAAGTACTCTGGCAACAAAATTACCTCGCAGCTGAGACGCCTGGGCTCTAGTCTAGATTGGAGCACAGAAAGATTCACTTTGGATGATGATTATCAGCATGCTGTTTTAAGTGCTTTTATACAATTATTTGAAGAAGGCTTAATTTATCAGGGCAAACGCCTCGTGAATTGGGATCCTGCCTTAGAGACCTCCCTATCAGACCTTGAAGTAGTCAATAAAGATCTAACAATTAAAATCTGGGAAATTAAGTATCAACTCGAGGGAGCTGATGAATTTGTAACTGTTGCTACCACAAGACCTGAAACGCTTATGGGAGATATGGCTCTCGCAGTCAATCCCGATGATAAGAGGTTTGCTCATCTGGTAGGTAAAAATGCTGAGATTCCCTTGTGCAATAGAGTTATTCCCATTGTTGCAGATGACTATGTAGATTCTGAATTTGGTACAGGGGTTGTGAAGATAACACCTGGTCATGATTTTAATGATTACGAGCTAGGTAGACGACATGGACTGCATATGAATGATAGCTTGCAATGTCATACCGGTGATGAAAGCGCATTTGCTCCAATTTCAATTCTAAATAAAGCTGTTGAAGTTATTGGTGTTGCTCCGGAAAAATTTCATGGCATGGATAGATTTGAGGCTCGTAAAGTTATCTTGCAGGACTTAGAAAAAGAAAAGCTTCTGATGTCTGAGAAAGAATACGAAAGCACTCTACCCTATGGGGATAGATCTGATCAAATTCTTGAACCCCTCTTAACAGATCAATGGTATGTAGATGCTAAAACTCTTGCGAAACCAGCAATAGCAGCTGTTAAGTCTAAGGAAATTCAATTTGTACCTGCTAATTGGGAAAAAACCTATTTCCAATGGATGGATAACATTCAGGACTGGTGCATAAGCAGGCAACTATGGTGGGGACATAGAATTCCAATTTGGTATGATGAATCAAACACACCCTATGCAGGCTTTTCTGAAGCAGACGTCAGAAAAAAGCATGGTCTTAAAGGTGAGTTACGTCAAGAAGAGGATGTATTAGATACATGGTTTTCATCAAGTCTGTGGACATTTGCCACCATGGGCTGGCCCGATGAAAATGAAAAAATTAACCTTTTTCACCCAACAACAACCCTGGTAACTGGTTTTGATATTATCTTTTTTTGGGTCGCTAGAATGATAATGATGACCAAGCACTTTATGAAAGAGGTTCCCTTCAAAGAGGTTTATATTACTGGCCTAATCAAAGATGAAAATGGGCAGAAAATGTCTAAATCAAAAGGAAATATCCTTGATCCAATTGATCTTATAGATGGGGTTTCCCTAGAGGAACTGCTAGAAAAAAGAACCGAAGGCATGATGCAACCTCAACTCAAAGAAAAAATTATTAAACAGACAAAAAAGCAGTTTCCTGAGGGTATCGAAAGTTATGGTACTGATGCTTTGCGATATACATTCTACTCTCTTGCTTCTCCAGGCAGAGACATTAATTTTGATATAGGCAGAATCAAGGGCTACAGAAATTTCTGCAATAAAATTTGGAATGCTTTTAGGTTTATTGAAATGCAAGTTGGTAATCATGACTATCAACCCAATGAAAAATCAGAAGATATTTTATCCGACTGGATGGGATCAAAAATTTATCAAACTGCTGAAAATTGTCAAACGCATATTAAACAATATCGGTTTGATTTAGCGTCAGCGGAGATATATGAACTAATATGGTCAAATTTCTGTGACTGGTACATAGAATTTAGTAAAGTCGCCATCCAAAAGTCTGATGAAACTAGTCAAATAAATACTTTAATTGGAAATTTAATTGATAACTTCTATAGCATCCTTGAATTGTTGCATCCTTTCATGCCCTTTATTACTGAGGAACTTTCTTCTAAATTGGCAGATTTGACAAAGGTAGAAAAACCAGGATTTTTAGTTGAATGTGGCTTTGCTCATGGGCGAGAATCCAAGAAAAAAACTGAACAACAATTAGATGAGATCATTAAAATTATTTCTGCCCTCAGAGTTCTAAGAGCAGAAAATCAAAATATTAAAAATGAGACTTTAAATCTTATCATTTCAAATGATCTCAACTCTGAGATGCAATCTGTTATCTGCGAGAGTAAAGAAGTGATTGCAGGCATTGCAAAATTAGATGGGATTGAATTTTCCGACAAAATCCCAGCAGAATCAATTGAAAAAACAATGGATGGATACAAGCTCATTATTCCATTAGAAGGATTGATTGATCCTAAAGAAGAAATGATACGGCTCCAAAAAGAGCTGACAGATGTAGAGAATGATATTCAGATTATTAGCTCTAAACTTGCCAATGAGCAATTTATTTCCAAGGCTCCCGCTGCAGTTGTGGAAAAAGAAAAAGTAAAAGTCTCAGATGCTGAAAGCAAAAAAGCAATGTTAGAAAAAAGTATAGCTAAGCTTCGGTCTTAGCCAGACTCGTTAAAAAATCACGAATAGCTGTACCAACCAATGAGGGCTCAGCATAAGTAATATCATGCTTACCTCCCTCTAATACAAGTAATTCAGATTGAGGAATAGAAAGCATTAGCTCCTCACTGCCTTTAAATGGAACAACGCCATCATCTGTTCCCCAAATAGTTAGAGTAGGCTTGTTCATATTTCCTACTTCGCTAAACATTTCTTGAGTGCTAAATAAATTGAAATTTCGGGCTGTTGATAGCAAAGCATGAATAAAGCCCTTGTATTGCATCTGGATTCCTGCTTTTTTAATAAAATCTTTTTTTGATAAAGCCAATGGGTCATCTCTGGGCGGCTCATCATTTTCTTCGTTTCCTTGAAAGACTAATCTTGAACCAAAGACATTTAAAACCCACTCTCCGATTAAAGGTTTCATGATCCACCAATCCTTAGTTGGATTTTCAACCATAAAACCTGCTGGAGCAATCAAAGACATGCTTTTAACCATGTCAGGAAACTCGTTGGTAAAGTGCCCAACTATGGGCCCGCCCATTGAATAACCAACTAGATGAACCTGATCAGAAATTCCCTGATTATCCAATAGACCTTTAAGAGATTGAACAAAAACATCCTTGGTATATTTAATTCTTGGTCTCTCTGAATATCCTCGCCCATAATGATCAAACACTAGGATTGAGTAGCCAGCATCTAATAAAAAACCCTTCATTCCATCCCAGACAAAGTGAGGGGTAGAAAATCCATGCACCAAAATGACTGTTTCATTATTTGCAACATCAGCATCTGGATAATACCAGCGGTAATATAGATTGCCTTCTTTTAATGGGGCCCAAGAACCTTCCGAAGGAAGGTCAGATGCTGTTAAAGTTTTAAGGTTATATGTTTGAACAAAATATGGGATCCATAAAACCAAGAGAACAACCAAAAGACTGGTTAGTATTTTCTTCATAAATTTCCTTGCGCAGATTGAAAAGCTTTGAGCACAATCTGTCTTGTATCTGCAGGGTCAATAACCGCATCAATTTCTAAAAAAGATGCTGCCTCAATGGCTTGGCCAACTTCATACATTTTAGCAACCAACTTATCAAAAAGTTTTTTACGCTCATCAAGGTCTTCGATGCTCTCTAATTCTTTTTTATAACCCAGTTTAACAGCTCCCTCTATTCCCATGCCGCCAAATTCTCCTGTAGGCCATGCTGCAGTATAAACAGGATTATGAAGACTACCTCCAACTAAAGCCTGTGCTCCTAAACCGTATCCTTTACGAAGAAAGATTGCTACAAGTGGAACCTGAATATTAGCTCCTTGTTTAAATAGAGATGCCATTCTTCTAACAGCTCCCCCCTCTTCACTTGCAGGACCAACCATAAACCCAGGAGTATCGGCAAGAACAAGAATTGAAAGATTATGATCATTGCAAATAGAAATAAACTCCGCTGCTTTTTCAGCAGACTCAGAATCTATTGCACCCCCAAGTTTCTGACAATCACTTGCAAGAAGAGCGAAAGGCTTCCCTTCTATTCTAATAAAGCCGGTCACAATACTTTGACCGAAGTTTTTTCTGAGCTCCAAAAAACTATCATCATCGGCCAATGTTTGAATAATATCGCGAACCTCATAGGTATAGCGTCTGTCCTCAGGCATTACATTGCGAAGGGCTTCTTGATCATTAACAGTGAATTCGCTGATAGGACCTTGAAAATAAGAAAGAAGCTTTTTTGCAATTAAGGTGGCCTGTTCTTCATTGTCAGCTACATAATCCACAACTCCATTCTTCTCATGTACTGATACAGGCCCAATGTCAGTTGGCTCAAAAACACCCAGCCCACCTCCTTCTATCATGGCTGGACCAGCCATACCAATCCATGAACTTTTAGTTGCAATCCTGAAATCTGAACAGCCAAATAATGCAGCATTACCTGCAAAGCAATAGCCATTATTTACTGCAATTTTTAGAGAGCTACCAGTTAATTGAGCCCAAGTAGAAAAAGATGGTATGTGTAATCCAGCCATCTGAATCAATACATCTGTATCTCCTGGTCTGCCCCCACCCCCTTCAGTAAAAATTATAATTGGGAGGTGAAACTTTTTGGCTTGATCGCAGATACGATCCAGCTTTAAGTGATGAAAAGCACCTTGTGTTCCAGCCAAAACAGAATAATCATAAACAATTGCAACAGCTTGAGAGTTTTCTGCCCCAACTAATTCTGAATTGACAGAGCAAAAACCAGTAATAATACCATCGGCATTGGTCTTATCTTGAAGCTCTTCATAATCTCTACGGCTGCGTTGTGCGGCAACTGCAAATTGACCAAACTCTAAAAAACTATCATCATCCACTAAATGAGCAAGGTTTTCTCGAGCAGTTCTATATTGCTTTGAATGCCTCTTTTCAGTTGATGAGGCACGAAATTCATCAGAGCTTTTTTCAACTCGGCGAATGAATTTTTCAAATTCTGGTCGATTTTTAATAGCCATGGTCTCCTATGCTACTAAAAAAATATCCTTTCGGGTAAAACTAACTTGCAGTATGTTTTTTAAATGCATCGCCAGTAAATTTTAATACCTTAGCTCTAGATAAAATCCTAGGTAAAAATGCAAACTTAGTATTACCTTTACCAGGAACTATGTAGTGCTTATTTTGCAAAAAAGCATCCAGGGTTTCTTGCGATACTCTTTCGCATGTATCTCCAACCTGACCATCATCTTTCAATTTACTGATTCTTTGTTTGAGTCTTTCAGATGATTTTTCCGAAGCTGTATTTCTAAAATTTGAATCTGTTGCTCCAGGACATGAAGCCATAACTCGAACATTACTGGCAGCATACTCATATCTCAATGCTTCAGATAACATCAAAACATATGCTTTCGTAGAAGAATAAACACTTGCATAGGGAACTGGTAAAAATGAGGCAGACGATCCTATATTTATAACCCCACCTTCACCTTTATCTACCATGGCTGGCATAAATAAGTGACACAGATCTGTCAGAGAAGTAATGTTTAATTGAATCATTGCCGCATAATCATCTCTTTGAAACTCTCCAAATTGACCCCATCTGCCATAGCCAGCATTATTAATTAATAAATCTACATCAAGACCTGCAGCAAGGATTTGCTGATGCAATCTTTCTCCTGAACCTGGTTGAGCTAAATCTTCAACAAAAACGTGAGCCTTTCCTGCTTTTCCTTGGATCTCCTGCGCTAAAGCATCTAGCTGTTCCTTAGATCGAGCAGTTAAAATCAACTCAGCTCCTTGCGCAGCAAGATCAATGGCCATGGCCCTGCCAATTCCAGTAGATGCGCCAGTTACCAGTGCTATTTTATTTGTATATGTATCCATCCATCACTCCTTAAAATATTAATCTATAAAACAATTTTCAATCTGCTGAATCTCACTCTGCGATAGCAGAATATCTCCTTCAGCTTCAACACATTCTTTTAGTTCAATTCTATTTTTAACACCTAAAATTACAGACGACACTCCTTCAACGCTTAAAGCATACCGGTGAGCTAAGCGGGCCGGAGATTCACCCCAATTATTCGCAAGCTCCCTAAAAGGTTGAGCTTTCTTAAAATCATCAAAATCATTCTTATCAAAGCCAGACTCATGAGGAGACCTATCCATTGCGGAAGTTAGAGCCCCGGCCTGAACAGCCCTGATTGCTAAAATTGGAATATCAAGTTGATTGCACTCAGATAAAATAGCTTGCGGATTAAAGGCCTCTGATACATATCCAATAGCTCCGGCAGAATTTAGAGGATTAATTACACATTGGACTGCGCTAGGAGCTTGAGAATGGTTTAAAGCTTGAATAATGGCTTTTTCTTGGCCGAGCCCACCAATGCCCCAATGATCAATCTTTCCTTCTTGCTTTAATCGCTCAAACGCTGGAATGGCTGCATTAAAAAAGCAACTTAAAGTGGTTGCGCTTTTTGCCCGCATCTCATCAAACTTAAATAGCTTGTAGTTATCTTCAATTAGTTGAGAGTGGAGTAAAAATAAATTGACCTTCTCTAATTTCATATTTTCTAAGCTTTTAGTCAGAGAATGATTTAATTTATCGTATACCTCAGAATCAGGCACAGTTCCTAATTGGCATTTAGTGGTAAAAAATAAATTATCTGAATCTAGTCCATTTAAAGATTGACCAATTATTCTCTCAGCCTCACCTTTTCCATACATGGGTGCAACATCAAAATGATTAATACCATGATCTAGTGCAGCATGGACTGTTTTAATTGCTTCTTCGGATGTTGTTTCGCCCCATACTTGACCAATACCACCTCCGCCAAGTGTTAAAGAGCTAACCTTTGCATAAGGTTTGAAATCCCTATAGTTCATAGCTAGATTTTCATTTGAATCTTAGCTTCAACCATTTTTAGATATTTCTTTTGAGTTTTTATCTCTTGTAGAATCTTTTCACGATGCTCTTCGAGCATCGCATTTCTTTCTTTAAATTTAGCTTTGCCCTGCTCATAAAGATCTCCATATTCTTTGATTTGCTTTAAGGACATACCAGTTCCCTTTAAGCATTTAATAAAGCCAATTCTTTGCAAGTCATCATCATGATATTTTCTTCGACCAGCAGAATCTTTTATCACATTTGGCAGCAAACCTTCTTTTTCATAATAACGAAGAGTGTAAGGAGTTAATTCAACTTCCTCTGAAGCTTGGGCAATAGTATATAAACTCATCTTAAGTACTCCTCTTGATCCATAACATTTGCATCACCAGCACCACTATGTAAATTAAGAAGAAGGCTGCATAAAAGCCCAATAAAAGAGGATCGGTTAATGTTGTTATTACAGGATCGCCAACAGGTAGACGCCTCAATCCATCCGTGATGGCTGGAATAGAGTGAAACAAAAAGAGCGAGGTATAACATAAAGTTTGAAAATATGGCGCTAACCATCCAAAAAATAATCCCTTTTCATTAACCCTGCCAACAATTAATGCAAGCAATGTTAAAACAGCTAACATATGACCTATCCCAAATCCACCCTGCTTATACAATGTGAGCGCAGTAACAGCAGCAACTAAAGTGCAAACTAAAAAGATTTTTGCAGATGTATTTTCAGAATCTATTATTTTATATTTAACTAAAGAATAAAATCCGCTCAACAATGCAAAAATTCCCATAAAAGTATGAAACCAACCATAAAGTGACATCTCTGGCATTTTTTCTCTCCCACAAAAAAATTAAGAGCTAAGTCTAACAGTTAAAGTTAACTCTAAGTCAAGAAAATATAATTTTAGATTAAATTTAAGGTCTGCTTGTAATCAGCCTTATTGCCTCATAGCTGGATTTGAGATTGCCATACATCTTTTTATAGACTTTATGATAAAGATCATTATAAATTTCTTTATTGGCATCTATGGGATCAAATCTATCACCTTGATGTGTCATCTTATTAACCGCAGAAGAGAAATCTGGATACAACCCAGTCCCAACAGCACTTGCAATAGCAGCTCCCAGCGAAGAGGTTTCAAAGGTATGTGGACGAAAGACGGTCATGCCAAAAATATCTGCAGTGATTTGCATTACCTCATCACTTTGAGATCCGCCACCAGAAACAACCAACCGCGAAATGGTTTTCTTACTTCGCTTTTCTAAAAGTTCTTTGCTTTCCCTTAAGGCATAGGTCAGCCCTTCAATCATCGCACGATAAAGATGCGCTCTTGTATGATCTTCGTTAAAGCCAATAATCGCGCCACGAGTTTCTGGTCCATCGCCATTCGAGGGTGACCAATAAGGCTGTAGCATTAATCCATCAGAGCCCGCAGGAACTTTAGCGAGTAATTCATCAAATAACATCTCTGGCTGAAGGTTTTGATTGGCTGCTAGTTGCTCTTCATGCAGCCCAAACTCTTTTTTAAACCAGCTGACCATCCAGTATCCGCGTTGAACCATCATTTCAATATTAAATGTATTGGGAATGACACCAGGGTATGCAGGATAAAAAGGAATAGCTTCAAGGTATTTATCAGAAGTAACATTAAGGGTAGCTAAGCTTCCATAGCTTAAGCTTCCCGTTTCATTATCGATGCAGCCAGTTCCCAAAACCTCACAGGCTTTATCTGAGCCGCTAGCAATCAATGGAAGTCCTTGAGGAATACCGGTTTCTTCAGCCGCAGCTTCAGTAATTTCTCCCAGCACTGATCCTGCTGGCAAAACATCTGGCAACATTTCTGGACGAATGGGCATAGCCCGCCACTTCCAGTCTTTTTGCTCTGCCCATTTTTGAGTCTTATATTCAAATGGCACGAACCCAACAGTGCTAGCAATGGCATCATTATATTGGCCAGTGAGTTTGTAATTATGATAGCCAGATAGAAGTAAGAATTTATGAATCTGCTTCCAAATCTCAGGCTCATTTTGTTCAATCCAATTAGCTTCTGCCTCTGCATGCATTAAATCTACCAATGGCTTAGCTCTAATAAGGCTCATTAGGGCTGATTCTAGTTTCCCTAATTTGGGTTTAGTGTTTACTTGTCGCTGATCTAGCCAACTAATTGCAGGTCGCAAGGGCTGGTTATCCTTTCCCATGGGCACCACTGTTGCACGCTGGGTGGTAACCGAAACAGCTGCAATAGCTTCCTTGGGTATAGATAACTGCGGCCATAGATCTTGGCAAGCCTGGCATAAGGAATCCCAAAAATAATTTGCATGCTGCTCTGCCCATCCTTTCTGAGTAGAAAAATAAGGCTCAATTTCAAATTTGCTTTTTGCAATAAGCTGGCCTTCTCCATCAAAAACCATGGCTCGCACGCTCTGAGTGCCGTTATCAATACTCAAAAAATACTTTCCGTTTGTCATGCAAGCCTCTTCTTAAACATTGCTAGGAAGGCTGTAATACTTATTCCAAATTGTTTCATAGCGTGTAACTTCTTGTTGCCATCTTTCATCATCCCAATTTTGATTAGATAAAAATAGTTCTTTTAGAGCTGGATAAAGATTTCTGCCGCCATAGGGTAGACACATACCTAAACGAGTTCTTCTTAGTAAAAGATCATCAAGATGCTCCACGGCTTCATATTTTATCGCCCAGCGGCATTCAGCTAGAGAGAACTCTGTTTCATTTAAATTATGGCGTTCATCTGGTGAGCTTTCATTTACAAGATCAATCGCCTTATCACCGTATCGACCAAGTAAACGTTGAGCCCAACTAGTATTTTCTGGTGACAGAGCCTTAGCAGTAATTGCTGGAGTCAAGAACACCCTATCATCGGAAATATCTTTAGCTGCAGGAAGATTATCTTTGGCTGCTGCCAGAGTATCCAACGCAATCAATCGGAAGGTAGTAAGCTTGCCACCACTAACGGTAATCAATCCATTGTCAGACCAAACAGCATGATCTCGACGTTCTTTTGAAGGATCTTTACTTTTTTCTGCTCCAATCACAGGACGAACTCCAGCCCAAGTAGATAAAACATCACTGCGATTTAGTGTATTGCTTGGAAATTGACTATTAAAAGCTTTTAATAAGTAATCAACCTCTTGGTCAGAAATACCAGCCTCAATATCTATATCTTCATTATGATCTATGTCAGTAGTTCCAATCACTGTTGTTCCCTCCCACGGGTATACAAAAACACCTCGCTTATCATCCACATGCAGAAAAGTCATGACATCAGAAATGGGAAATAAGGATTTAGCAATAATAATGTGACTGCCACGCAATGGCCTAATGCGAGTCTCACTATTAACAACATTTCTAAGTCTATCTGCCCAGGCACCTGTAGCATTAATAACGACCGGGGCATTTAAGTGAATCAATCCAGAATGATCACTGTCTTGAATGCTCACGCCAGAAACCTGGCCGTCTGTTAATAAGAGATCCTCAACTTTTGTGTAATTTAAGGCATAGCCGCCATCATCAATACTGTCTTGTAAGACGCGAAGCACTAATCGTGAATCATCCACCATCGCATCTGTATAACAACTTGCCCCCTGAAGTTTATTCTCATCTAGACCCTTAAAACGCTCCAATAATTCCTTGTTATTGCAGTATCTATTATCTTGAGCACCAGCAAAAAAGTCATAGATGGTTAAAATGATCTTCATAGCTATGCGGCCAGGAAATTTACCTTTTCTAAAAGTGAAGTAAAAAGAAATTGGGTCAACCAATCCTGGAGCTTCTTTTAAAAGCCGCTGTCTTTCTTGAACTGATTCTTTGGTAAGTTTTATATCGCCAGCAGCAAGATAGCGCAAGCCTCCATGAACCATTTTCGATGATCGGCTTGAGGTACCCCATGAAAAATCTTGTTGCTCAAGCAATAATGCTCTGTAACCTTGACGTCGCGCTTCACGAAGAACGCCGGCGCCAGTAATACCTCCACCAATAACGATAATATCCCAATCCAAATGCTCACCATTACGCATTTTAGATAAAAGTTGTTCGCGATTAGTAAATCCAGTCATGGTTGATTAGTGCTTATCATCAGGAAGTAACTTTCCTGGATTCATTTGACCTTTGGGATCAAATTGTTCACATAAACAATTAATTGCTGCGATGCCAAGCTCGCCTTTCTCAGCTGTTAAATAATTCTTATGGTCACTGCCTACACCATGCTGATGACTGATAGTGCCGCCATGAGCAACAATCTGATCGGCTCCAGCTTTTTTTAACTTCATCCATCGATTCATTCCCTGCTCATAACTTTTACCTATACGAAACAAATAAGTGGTGTAAATGCTCGATCCCTGACCATAGACGTGTGATAAATGAGTATAAGCATGCACTTGCTCACCCTCATCATCCAAAGCTGTTCGAATTGCTTGCTCAATATTTTCTGCAGCTTCAGAAACTTTTGACCAATCAACGGCTGTCTCCATGGTATCTACAACATAGCCTTCTGCTCCTAGCGGATCTCGAAGATATGGAGCGCGGAATCGACCATGAGCCCAATTCTCACCAAGACCAGATTCATCTGCAACACCACCAAGACCATTGCAGTGATCAAGCGCTAATTGATAGGCAGCATCACAATGACGAGCGGAGCCAGTGACTCCAAATGTCATCATGACTTTTCCTTCTCCAATGCCTTTTTTAGATAGTGATTCCTCTAAGGCAACTACCCCGATGCTGTCGCTGCCCGCGCCCATGTATAGAAGACTGGTTGTCTCCAGTGGATTGCTTAATCGCACCATAGACAAAGCTACTCGCTGCTGAATCAGTTCCCTCGCAGCACTAATCCCAATTTCCCAAGAAGGAAAAAAGACCACTTGAAATTTTTCTTTCTCTGGCAAGGGTGTGATACGAACAGTAACTTCAGTAATGATTCCAATGCGACCCTCTGAACCAAGAATCATCTCACGAACATCGGGACCGGCTGAGGATGCTGGAATGGTTGGAATTGTCATGGTGCCATTGAGGGTTTCGATAGTGCCCCCAGCAAACATATTTTCTATGCGCCCATAATGCAGAGATTGTTGACCGCTAGATCGACTAGCCACCCATCCGCCCAAGGTAGATAGCTCCCAAGACTGGGGAAAGTGGCCAAGTGTGTAGCCATGTTTTTTTAGCTCCTTCTCTACAACAGGGCCAGGAGCACCAGCCCCAAAGGTGGCTAACTGACTTTCGGTGTCAATGCTTAACATAGAATTCATTTTTGCCATATCTATGGTCAATATCGGCTTATCACTTGTCTCGGGATTAATATGGCCCACCACCGATGTTCCACCACCATAAGGGATAACTATCAAATTATTTTCTTTAGCATGAGCTAGCAGCTCTCGAACTTGCTCTGATGATTCTGGGAATGCAACGCCATCTGGAAAGGTATCAACATTACCACTATGCATTTCTAACCAATCAGGCAAACTTTGGCCGCGCGCATGACGAACTCTTGTTTCTGGATCGGTTTTTATTAACGGATGGTCATCAAGACGAGTATTGGGAACTTTAGCAATCACCTCATTAAGGGTTGCCTGACTAAGCGCTGTGCCTGATCCAACAAGGGCCTCCAATAAAGCGCGAAGACCATCACTGAGCTCCATAGTCAGATCACTATCTTCATTCCCCCAACCATTCCATAAACGCATTGATTTCTCCTGATTAGATTAACTTAATCACTTTTCAAGTAACCCTTGCCTCTTGGCCCACTCATGAGTTACTTTCATCCCTTCTTCAAACGAAACCTCAGGCTTCCACCCAAGAATCCTTTCAGCTTTTTTAATTGAAAACCAACTCTTAGTTGAAAGCTGTTTTACAGTTGATGGCGAGGCTTCATTTAGGTTACCCATAAGATCAGCCACTTTTGATGCAATTGCAGATATCCTCAGAGCTAGTTTTGTGGAAACGAGCATGGGTCCTTTTTTACCAAACCATTGATAATGAGGGGTGAAATAGTCTTTGGTAGACATATAGCCCTCGCAAGATAAATTAAAAATTTCACCAGCTGCATCTGGATGCCTTGAGGCCATAGCTATACCTCGAACTAAATCATCAATATAAATGGGTCTAAAAAATCCCTCTCCTTTTTCTGGAAGCATAAACTGGTTTTTAGCAATTGCTTCTAATGGAGCAATAATCCAGGGGCGGCTACCCGGACCATATGCATCTCCTGGACGAATGATCACCACTTCTATTTCGTCATTGGTCTGCTCGCTTAAGACAACATGCTCTGAGGCTAGTTTTGTCAGCACATAGCTACCTCCATCGGCATGCACAGGGTGAGTTTCATTTATCTCACCCTCTGCTGTATTTCCATATGCCACGATTGATGAAATTTGCACGAAACGTCGAACTTTGTGCTCTTTTGCTGCTTGAATTAAATTGCGAGTTGCTAAGACGTTAACACGCCACATATCAGAATCTTGCATCGCATTAGAGACCAGTGCAGCTGTGTGAATAATCACATCGCATTCTTGTAGTTGCTGACTGATTGTATCTGGTTGAGATATATCACCTTCAACAATATCATCACCATTACCAACAAGATCAACCCCTACAACATCTTGATCCTGATTTTGGTAATAACGCATTAATGACCCGCCAATGAATCCATTCGCACCAGTTATAAGTATCTTTTTAATAGCTTGTTCGCTCATATGAAAACCTTAACAAAATAATGCTAACTTTTCAGTCCATATTCTTTCTATAAAAAGAACCGAAAATCTTTGTTATTAATGACTTTGAAAAGAGACGCGTAATGATTGTAGTGAACTTATTAGCAAGGCCAGGAACTACAATATCCTTACCAGCAAAACATGCTTTTATACCGATTTCAGCTACATCTTTAGCTGACATCATCATGCCAGATGGAATGCGAAGAGTTGCACCTTGATCAGGGTTATCCATCATTTTTGTAGCAGTATAACCAGGGCATAATGCAGTTACCTTAACCCCGCTATTTGTAGCAATCATTTCATTAGATAACGCTTGAGAGAAAGACACAACATAAGCTTTTGATGCAGCGTAAACATTCTGATTTGGAATAGCCATCCAACCAGCCAGTGAGGCCACATTCAAGATATGCCCGCCTCCATTAGCTGACATATTATCTGCATATAAGTGAGTCAAAGCTGTAAGGGCCATTACATTAACTTGAATCATTTTTTCTTGGGCTTCAAGGCTGAGTTTGGTAAAAAATCCATTGTGAAGAAGCCCAGCATTATTGATTAAAAAATTTACTTTCAATCCACTATCTTCAACGCGTTGAAATAAATTTTGAGCTGCTTTGGGTTCTGATAAATCAGCTGCCATAACAGTGCAATTAACTCCAAACTCATCACTCAATTTAACTGCCAACTCATCAAGCTTTTCTTTGCGACGCGCAACAAGAATCAAATCATAGCCTCGA
>Ga0255754_10001087_pt1 | contig 21349 bp, 19 predicted proteins | sample 101ome_22_FD_179954 | JGI IMG/M metagenome (GOLD analysis project Ga0255754, IMG submission 179954) | Coastal salt marsh microbial communities from the Groves Creek Marsh, Skidaway Island, Georgia - 101412BT metaG (version 2) | ecosystem: Environmental > Aquatic > Marine > Intertidal zone >... | reverse complement strand
AGTGTTGGTAAAATGAAAGCGACTCTTACCTCCAAATGTAAATTGGATCTCGGTAAAGAGTTTACCGGAAAACACGCTTTTGTCCTTTTAGACTTAAATCATGTAAACCAAACATTACAAAGCCAAGGAGCTCGTAAAATTGACGGAATCTTAGGTGCAGACTTTTTAAAAAGAAAAAAAGCAGTAATTGACTATGGACAGCGGATGTTATTTTTTTAAGTAAAAAAGCCTTTCAACTCAAGCTCGTCCGATTACAGTTCAAAGGCTTTTGTGAAGTCTCCGTCCATCAATAGTGCTATAGGATCTTCAAGGGCTTCTTTTACTGCAACTAAAAACCCTACAGATTCCCTACCGTCTATAATTCTATGATCATAGGACAAGGCCAGGTACATCATAGGTCGAATCTCAACTTTACCGTCTACAGCTACAGGACGTTGAATGATATTGTGCATACCCAGAATTCCTGACTGAGGTGGATTGATAATAGGTGTGGACAACATGGATCCAAAAACACCGCCATTGGAAATGGTAAAGGTCCCACCCGTCATATCATCTATTGTAATTTTTCCCTCTCTGGCTTTGACTGCAAGCCGACTAATTTCTTGTTCTATTCCTGCAAAGGTCAGCAACTCCGCGTTGCGGACTACAGGCACCATCAACCCCTTTGGACCGGAAACAGCAACACTGATATCACAATAGTCGTAAGCAATCTTATAGTCTCCATCCATCATGGAATTGACATCAGGATACAGTTGTAGTGCACGTACCACGGCTTTTGTAAAAAAGCTCATAAAACCGAGTTTTACTCCGTGTTTTGCATTAAAAGCGTCTTTGTTTTCATTACGTACTTTAAACACTGCAGACAGGTCTACCTCGTTGAAAGTTGTCAACATGGCCGTTTCGTTTTTCGCTTCTACCAAACGTTCAGCAACACGTCTTCGGAGCATTGAAAGCTTAGATCGTTTTTGATCACGTGCTCCCCAATCCGGCTTTGTTCCCATAGAAGGTACTGCTTTTACCGCATCGTTTTTGGTGATTCTACCGCCCTTTCCTGTTCCTTTAACTTCACTTGGAGTGATTCCCTTTTCACTCATGATTTTTCGCGCTGCTGGTGAAGGTGTTTGGGCAGCATAACTGCTTTCCTCTACTGCAGGAGCCGCTTCAGGTGTAGCTGTAGGTGTAACTGTAGGGGCAGCCTCCTCAGTCTTTACTGTTGCGGTACCCTTTCCTTCTGTATCAATTAAACAGACTACAGCGCCTACGGCAACCGCATCGCCTTCTTCAGCTTTTAATGTGATTGTTCCAGATACCTCCGCAGGTAGCTCCAGGGTTGCTTTGTCAGAATCGACTTCAGCAATGGCTTGATCTTTTTCCACATAATCCCCGTCTGATACCAACCACTGGGCAATTTCAACTTCGGTAATGGATTCTCCTGGTGAGGGGACTTTCATTTCTAAAATCATGGTCTATTTCTTAGTTTTCTGTTTAAAATTATCTTGAGTGGGATCGAAAACATAGTCGATCACCTGTTGGTGTCTTCTTTGAAAACGCACTGCACTACCCGCGGCGGGAGCACCGTAATATCTTCTTGATACAGGTCTAAATTGAGTCGCTTGAGGCAATTGAAGCAATAAAAAGCTCCAAGCACCCATATTTCTCGGTTCTTCCTGTGCCCATACAATGTCTTTTACTGAGCTGAAGACTTTCAGTTGCTCCTCAATCTCTTTGACAGGAAGAGGGAACAACTGTTCTAAACGCACGAGGGCAACATCCGTTCTGTTTTTTTCTTCTCGTGCTTTAAGCAAATCATAATAAAACTTACCCGAACAAAAGACCAATGAGGTCGCTTTCTTTGGGTTTACCAGAGGATCTGCAATTAAAGGCTGGAAACCTCCATTGAAGAAATCTTCTCTAGTAGATACTGCCAGCGGATGACGCAACAAACTCTTTGGAGTAAATACAACAAGGGGTTTGCGGTAATTGGTTTTCATCTGTCTGCGTAACAAATGGAACATGTTGGCAGGGGTAGTACAGTTAGCGACAAACATATTGTCTTTAGCACACAGTTGTAAATAGCGTTCCATTCGAGCTGAAGAATGTTCTGCTCCCTGTCCTTCGTATCCGTGAGGGAGTAGAAGAACAATTCCATTTTGAATCTTCCATTTGTCTTCTGCGGAAGAGAGGTACTGGTCCAACATGATCTGGGCACCGTTGGAAAAGTCTCCAAATTGTGCTTCCCATAGGGTTAGTGTGTTTGGGCTCGCCATGGCGTAACCGTAGTCGAAACCTAAAACACCATACTCAGAGAGTGGAGAGTTGTACACGCTAAAGTGCCCTTGTTTCGTAGGGTTGATGTGATTGAGCAACACCATTTCTTCTTCGGTATTGACTGATTTTATAACAGCATGTCGATGAGAAAAAGTACCCCTTTCTACATCCTGACCTGAAAGTCGTACGTTAAAACCTTCTTGAAGCAGAGTTCCGTATGCCAGTAGCTCTCCCATAGCCCAGTCTAAAGAATTCCGATCAAAATACATGGCTTTGCGATCGGCAACCAAGCGCTCTATTTTTCTTAAAAATTTTTTGCCTTCGGGAAGTTCAGTAATTCCTTTTGCAGTCTGGTCCAGCATTTGTTTAGAAACCGAAGTTTTAACAGACTGTAACATAACACTCTCTTCCACTCGGCTAAACGCTTTCCACTCGTCTTCCATAAAGGGCGTGATGACGGTGTTTTCAATTTTTCGCGACCCTTCCAAGCTGTCTTCCAACCCAGCCTTATATTCTTCCTCTAACTTTTTGACATAGGCATTATCAATCAATCCCGCTGATTTTAACTCCTGAGCATAAATGTCTCTAGGATTACTGTGCTTAGCGATAGCACTGTAAAGTTTTGGTTGCGTAAAACGAGGTTCATCTCCCTCATTATGTCCATATTTTCTGTAACCCAGAAGGTCGATAAAAACATCCTGACCAAAGCGCATTCTAAAGTCTAATGCAAATAAGGTAGCATGTACCACCGCCTCTGCATCATCTGCATTGACATGTAAAACGGGTGAGAGGGTAACTTTGGCAACGTCAGTACAGTAGGTACTGGATCGGGCATCGAGGTAATTGGTGGTAAATCCAATTTGATTGTTGACTACAATATGTATTGTTCCTCCCGTGGAATACCCTTTTAATTTTGCCATTTGAACAATTTCGTAGGGAAGTCCTTGTCCTGCAATAGCAGCATCACCATGAACGATAATAGGCAACACCTTGTTGGTGTCTCCTTTAAATTTGTTTTCCAGCTTGGCACGGCTAATTCCTTCCACAACAGCACCAACCGTTTCCAGGTGGGAAGGATTGGGTGCGATGTTCATGTTAATTTGTTTTCCAGTGTCTGTAACCCGCTGTGAGGTCCAGCCAAGATGGTATTTTACATCTCCATCAAAAACAACCTCTTCGTAATCTTTGCCGTCAAACTCATTAAAAATATCTTGGGTGGACTTTCCAAAAATATTGGCCAGGGTATTGAGGCGTCCACGATGTGCCATTCCCATAACAAACTCTTCTACCCCTTGATTGGCAGCAGATTCAATAACAGCATCTAAAGCAGGGATTAACGATTCTCCTCCTTCTAAAGAGAAGCGTTTTTGCCCAACGTATTTGGTATGTAAGAAATTTTCAAAGCTAACCGCTTGATTCAGCTTTTTTAGTATGTGTTTCTTTTGTTCTTGAGAAAAGTTGGGGTGGTTGTCGTTGACATTCAATCGTTTTTGAATCCAATTGACCTTTTCTGGGTTGCGGATATACATATACTCTACCCCTATAGAATCGCAGTAGATGCGCTGTAAATGTTCTATAATCACTTGCAGGGTACTGGGTCCTATTCCCATTATTTCCCCTGCGTTGAAGACCGTAGCTAAGTCCGCTTGACTCAGCCCAAAATTTTCAATATCAAGAGTGGGTGTGTACTTACGTCGTTCACGAACGGGGTTGGTTTTGGTAAACAAATGCCCCCTAGTACGGTAACCGTCGATTAACTTTACCACTCGAAATTCTTTCTGTAACTGATCTGGAATTTCGGTTTCCACGACTTCTCCCGAAGCAAATTGTTCTCCGCTGTGACCACTTTCTAATCCAAAATCGAATCCTTGAAAAAAAGCTCTCCAGCTGGGCTCTACACTGTCAGGATGCTGTAAATATTGATCGTATAATTCTGCGAAATAAGCGGTATGAGCCGCGTTTAAAAACGAATAATTATCCATGTAGTCAAGTCAGTACAAAAATCTGAATCAAAAGTACAACTTTTGCCTAAAGTGCCTTATCATTTCTGAAAAAATACGCTGTTTTAAGTGCTATTTTTCTCCTTGTAATGAAAATTAATACAAGCTGCTCTTTTTTTAAGAACAAGCTGTTTTTTAAGAGCGAACATTTTAATACCTTTTCGCCATGTTTGCATTGGTAGATTGTAACAATTTTTATGCTTCTTGCGAGCGTGTTTTTCAGCCGCAATGGGAGGGCAAGCCTGTGGTAATTCTCTCCAATAACGACGGCTGTGTCATTGCGCGCAGCAACGAAGCCAAAGCCTTGGGAATCCCTATGGGAGCACCTGCTTTTCAGTACGAAGCACAGTTCAAAAAACAGGGGATCAAAGTGTTTTCTTCCAACTACCCGCTTTATGGTGACATGAGCAGCCGAGTCATGCAAATTTTAGAACAATACACCCCAAATGTGGAGGTCTACAGTATAGACGAAGCTTTCCTGCAGTTTAAAGGATTTGATTTTTTTGACTTGGAACAAGAGGGACATCGCATGCGAAAGCAAGTACGCCAATGGACAGGCATTCCAGTTTCAATAGGAATAGCCCCTACTAAAGCTCTGGCAAAAATTGCGAATAAAATTGCTAAAAAATTCGCTCAAAGAACAGGTGGAGTTTATTGTATCGATACCAAAGAAAAGCGAATCAAAGCGTTGAAGTGGACTCAGATTGGTGACGTATGGGGTATAGGGCGACAGCACCGTCAGCGGCTGGAAACACTTGGTGTTACCACTGCTCGGGAATTTACCCTACTTCCTGACAATTGGATACGCAAGCACATGAGCGTACTGGGGCTGCGACTTAAAAAAGACCTGATCGGGATTCCAGCCATTCAACTGGAAGAAATCCAACCACCAAAAAAAGGGATTGCAACTACGCGAAGCTTCGAAGGGACCCTCAGTACTTTTTCAGAATTAGAAGAACGGGTTTCTACTTTTGCAACAAGTTGTGCTGAAAAAATGCGAAAGCAACAAAGCAGTTGTCATGCACTGCTGGTCTTTGTACGAAGTGATCCACATAAAAAAGGAGCCCTTCCTTACCGCAACAGCCGTGTACTTTCTTTACCCTACGCTACAGATTCTAGTATTCTATTGAGTAAATACGCCGTTATGGGACTACGCACGATTTTTAAAGAAGGTATTGCCTATAAAAAGGCGGGGGTGATGCTTATGGGACTCGCACCCACCGGCGAGCGCCAGCTTAGCATATTCCAAAACAACAACGGAAAACACCTAGCACTCATGCAAAGTCTAGACCAGATTCACAAACGCTTTGGTCCGCATCAAATCAAACTCGCCAACCAAGACCTGAACCGCACCTGGAAAATGAAACAAGAACACCTATCAAAACGCTTTACCACAGAACTCAAAGAAGTGATTACCGTAAAATAAATTTGATGAAGCAAACAACTATTGGCAAATTTTAAACATGTGAAAAAACAAAAACTCGTCTTTTTTCATCCCAATCAAGAAAAACCGAAACAGCTGCATCTTGCTCAGGAGGGTGTTTCTGCGGGTTTTCCTTCTCCCGCAGATGATTTTAAAGAACTGAGAATCAGCATTGATCAAGAGGTGGTGCGCAATGAGGAGGCGACCTTTTACGCCCGTGTTTCCGGTGAATCCATGCTAGGGGCAGGACTGGAAGATGGGGACCTATTGGTCATCGATCGGAGTTTGGAGCCCAAAGACAATAAAATAGCCGTTTGTTTTATCGATGGGGAATTTACCGTAAAGCGACTCAAAGTAGAAAAAGATTGCGTCTACCTGATGCCAGAAAATAAAAAATACAAACCCATCAAAGTAACCGAAGAAAACGAACTCACCATTTGGGGAGTGGTAACTTATGTTGTTAAAAAATTGTAATGCGTCGTTACGCCCTAGTTTTTATCGTGTTGCTCAGTTGCACCTGCTCCAAGACGAGTCTGGAGACAACCATACCCGACTGTATACGTCAAAAAATCAATACCTTAGAAAAAGAAAACGTTCGCAACCCCCCTGCAAAAGTGTATCAGTACACTTATCAAAACCAAACCGTTTATTATATTCCTTCCTACTGTTGTGATGTGTTTAGTGAACTCTACGACAGCAACTGTACCCTTATTTGCTATCCAGATGGAGGAATCACAGGAAGAGGAGATGGAAGATGTACTGACTTTTTTGATCTCAGAAAAGACGAAAAATTGATTTGGGAAGATTTGCGAAAAGAATAATATTCATTCAAAAACTACTCCATCAAAACCTTATGAAATAATTTTGCTAAAAAAGTGGCCAATTGGTCACTGCTTAGGTTGATGTCTGAAGTATGGGTTGCCAAAAACAATTCTGGAGGAGCACCGACCAACATAAAGCTGAGTAATAGAAACTCGTATTTTTCAGTAAACGATTTGATTTTTAGATCTGATTTTAAATCCCGATTTAAATTCTTTACAATGGTTTTTATAATATCGCTCTGATAAGAGCTCTGACGAATGTGTGCTTGATTTAAAATATGGAAATGAATCATTTCAGGGGTTCCGATAAGATCAAAGTAATTTTTAAAAGTACCGTACAAATAGTCATATACATTGTCACTCTCTTTTCGGGTTTGTTGAATGGCAGTTTTTACCTTTTGGTTAAGCTCGTCAATTAAGGCGTCGAAAAGGGACTGGGTGTCGGTAAAATAGTTGTAGAAGGTTCCACGGGCAATAGCACTTTTTTCTACTATATCGGCTACGGTAGTTTTTTCCAAACCTACCGTTGAAAACAATTCCAGTCCTTCTTTTAGGAGTCGCTTGCGAACCTGCTCTTTTTGGGTTTCTCGTTTGCCCAAAACTTTTACCGCTTCTTTCACCCTATAAACGTTCGATGATTCCTGCTATTCCTTGTCCTCCCCCTACACAGGCAGTGACCATACCATAGCGTTGATTTCTTTTTTTCATCTCTTCCATAAGCTGTATACTCAGCTTGGCTCCTGTGCATCCCAAGGGGTGTCCCAGTGCAATGGCACCCCCGTTTACGTTTACGGTCTCCGGGTTGAGACCCGCTTCTTGAATGACTGCTAGTGCTTGAACGGCAAAGGCTTCGTTCAACTCTGTTTGTTCAATATCCGCAAGCTGTAAACCAGCCTGTTTCAATGCTTTTGGAATGGCAACACAGGGGCCAATACCCATGTATAAGGGATCCACTCCACCCACAGCACAAGCTGCCAAACGGGCAATGGGCTCTAAATTCAGCTCTTTAACCACCGCTTCGCTCACTACTAAAGTAAAAGCCGCTCCATCTGAAGTTTGAGAGGCATTCCCTGCAGTAACGACCCCTCCTTTTTTAAAGACCGCCCTTAGCTTAGACAGTCCTTCTACCGTCGTATCCCTACGGACCCCTTCATCTGTGTCTACAATATGCTTTTGGGTTTTGCGTTGGTTGTCTTCAACATAAACTTCTTCTACCTCTACAGGAACAATTTGTTCTTTAAAAGCCCCAGAATCTATTGCTGCTGCCGCTTTTTTATGTGAATGGAAGGAAAATACATCTGCGTCCTCCCGGCTTATACCGTATTTTACTGCTACAGCCTCTGCCGTATGCCCCATGCTGACATGATAGTTGATGTTTTCCATATTGGCTTGATAGCTGGGAGCCAGCTTATATCCTGTCATAGGAATCATACTCATGCTTTCTGCTCCTCCAGCCAAATAGATGTCACCAAAACCCGCTTTGATTTTTGCGACCGCCTGTGCAATCGCCTCAAGACCTGAAGCGCAATAGCGGTTGATTGTAATGCCTGCTACTTCTTTTCCCAAAGCACGTGCAGAAATTAAGCGTCCCACCTGTAACCCTTGTTCTCCTTCAGGATTGGCACAGCCTACGATAACATCATCTACCCGTTTGGGATCAATTTGAGGAACAGTTTGCATCAAGTGTTGAATAACTTGAACAGCCAAATCATCTGATCGGTAGTTTTTAAACCCTCCCTTTGTTGCTTTTCCAACAGCAGATCGGTATCCTTTTATAATATACGCTTCCATAGTTTAGTTTCTTAAGGGTTTGTTGTTCATCAGTAGGTATTGAATACGATCTAAGGTTTTTTGATTTCCAAGTAAACTCATAAAGCCTTCCCTTTCGATATCCAAAAGGTAGTGTTCACTTACTTGCTGAGGCGCGGTCAAGTCGCCACCACAAATGACATAGGCGATTTTACGAGCAATTTCCACATCGTAATCCGACATGTATTCACCCAAACGAAATTCGTTTATGGCGGAGTACAGGACACTCATTCCTCCTCTTCCCAAAACCCGGATGTCTTCTCTTGGTGAAGGAGGCATATAATTGGTGGCTAGTTCCAGAACTTTTTCTTTGGCTTTACCGATGTTCAAAGGTGTGTTAACACACACAAGGTCACGGTCCTTTTTTAGATAACCCAAATCATAGGCTTCATAAGCAGAAGTAGAGACTGCTGCAGTAGCAATGGACTTAAAATAGTTGATGAGTGTTGGATTTTGCACATCGCCTTCAAAAAAGTCATCGGAAGCACGCAAGGCAAACTCTTTCGTTCCTCCTCCTCCAGGCAATAGTCCAACACCTACCTCTACCAGTCCTATATAGGATTCTGCAGCGTAGATTCCAGCATCGCAATGCATGGAAATTTCACACCCTCCACCAAAGACATAACCCTGAGTAGCAACGACCACAGGGACTTTTGAAGTGCGTATTCTCATATTAATTTGTTGGAAATCGGCTACAAATTGCTCTAAAACATCAAACTGCTTCTGCATGGCAAACATTCCGATGTTCATCAAATTGGCTCCGACAGAAAATTGCTTGGCGTTATTTCCAATTACCAATCCATTCCAACCCTCTTCTTCTGCGAGCTGAAGTACTTCATTTAGTGCTTTTCCTATGCCCTCGCCTATAGCATTACTCTTGCTGGTAAATTCCAAACACAGTACTCCGTCTCCAATATCGTGTACGGTACATTCGCTGTTTTTAAGAACGGGATTTTGTTCGCGGTAGCTATCCAAAATTATAAAGGCTTCCGTTCCTGGTAGCGGTTCGTAGGTTTTCGACTGAATGTTAAAGTATTTTTTGACTCCTTTTTCGAATTTGTAAAAACAATTTCCTCCTGCTTCTTTCAAATCTTCAATCCACTGCGGTAGGGTACCTTCTCTTTTTTGAATCAGTTCAATTCCTTTTTCAAGTCCGATTAAGTCCCAATATTCGAAAGGACCATAATCCCAAACATAACCCGTGCGTAAGGCGTCGTCTATAGGGTAGTACTGATCGGATATTTCTGGCACGCGTGCAGCGGCATAGGCAAAAAGGGCTCCAAAATAATCCGCAAAAAAGAGCTGCTCTTTAGAAGAGCCTTCTACAAGATACTGCAGGCGTTTGTTCATTAGACCCATGCCCTTTGCCGTTTTAACCACTTCCATCTTTGGACGAATGGCAGGTTCATACTGCAAGGTTTCTAAATTCAATGCGTTGATAAGGGTTTTTCCATTTGCATCCTTTTGATTGGTTTTTTCATAAAAACCCTTGCCGGTTTTGTTCCCTAAAAATTTGTTGTCCAAAAGAAAACGCATGAACTTGGGTTCTGGACGGTCTTTTAGGCGGTCTATGTATTCATCACCTCGGACGTTTTCCATTACAAAACGACTCACATTGTCTCCGGTGTCTAAACCGACCAAATCTTGAAGTCGAAAACTAGCAGTGTTGGGTCGACCAATCAAACTGCCTGTCATTGCATCGACTTCCTCAATTCTAAATTGGTAATGCTCTGTGAGCAAAGTAATTTCTGTTCCAGACATGACCCCTATTCGGTTTCCGATAAAAGCAGGTGTATCCTTACACAATACGGTTTGCTTCCCTAAAGTCACTTTTCCAAACTCCATAAAAAATTCCGTTACCTCAATACTGGTAGCGGGTGTAGGAATAATTTCCAACAGACGTAAATAACGCGCCGGGTTAAAAAAATGTGTCCCACAAAAATGTGCTTGAAAATCAGCAGAGCATGATTCTGCAAGTAGGTTTATGGGAATACTAGAGGTATTGGAACTCACCAAACTTCCTTTTTTACGGTACTGATCTACTTTTTCTAGAAGTTGCTTCTTAATATCCAAACGCTCTATAACCACTTCGATGATCCAGTCTGCCTCACCAATCTTTTTAAAATCATCCTCAAAGTTGCCTGTTTTTATTCTCTTTGAAAAAGCCTTATCATACAAAGGGGCAGGTTTTGATTTTATGGCGTTTTGCAAGGCTGTGTTCACCAGTGCATTTCGTGAAGCCTTGTCGCTTTTTGCGTCTGTAGGAACAAGGTCCAAAAGCAAAACGTCCATCCCTACGTTAGCTAAATGACAGGCAATCCCAGAACCCATTACTCCCGATCCTAAAACAGCTACTTTTTTGAGTCGATACTTCATTGTGATTTCTTTTGTTTGTCTAAACTAATTAAAAAAATGACATGGTGTCATTTTTTATTTCTACTTTTGAAAAAAACAAGAAAATGAGCTTAGAAAATATGCTTTCTCAGTTTGAGCAAAGAGCTTCAAACGCAGAACCCATTGGAGGTAAATTAAAATTTGAGGTCGATGGTGTAGGAATACTCATAGACGGAACAGGAGCGACCAATACTGTTTCAGCGTCCGATGCTGAAGCGGATTGTACCATAAGTCTTACCGCAGAGGTGCTTCAAAAATTAAGAGACGGTGACATCAATCCTATGATGGCTGTAATGGGAGGTCAAATTAAGATTTCAGGAGATATGGGCTTAGCGATGAAAGTCCAGTCGATTATGGGATAGTTATTGAGGTTTTTTTTACTTCAGAAAATAGACCAAGAGTAATGCGAGGACTACCCCTTTGATAAAAGCAATCCAAAGGGCCGTATACCATCCTATTTTACTGGCTAACTTTTCAGTTGTTTCCTTATGCCATCTGAATAAGTTCATAGCCTTTTTAAAGGGAACAACTCATGTCTGCACCACAACATTGCGGAGACTTTATTTTTCCCTCACAGCTTCTGCAAATGGATATTTGAACTACACTACCGTCATCTAAAGTCAAATGATCGTTTTCTAAAGGTTGGTTGCATTTGGCGCAAGAGGCGTTTACTGCCATTCCACATGATGCACATTCGTAAGTTGCCATAATTCTTTTGTTTTAAGTAAAGTTATTTATTTTTTATGAAACTACTACCCCACTGTGCCAAACTAATCAACAACCAAATCCAAGGTGCTCCGTGGAGAAGCAGATCAAAATAGTCCATCCCTTTCATTCCAATTCCACCACCTGCAAGCCATCGTATTTTACCCAGCAGATGTGGTTCAGGACTAAAAGGAGCTAAGCCCAAGGTCAAAGCAATAAAAAGAGGATATAAAAAAGGGAAACGCGAAATCATAAAAGTCTATTGTAAAATGGAAAGGGGCAAAGGTACGGGCTTTTGAGTTATTTTGTTAACGGGCATCTGAGCAGCTACTTGTTGTAAGTGAATTGTGAGTTTTTCAGCTAAAGCACGTGCTTTTTCTGGATTTACTTCTACTATATTTTTTTGTTCGCCAATATCTGTAGGCAAATGATACAACTCGAGCTTTTGATCTTGATGAAAATAAATTAATTTCCAGTCTCCGTCCCGTACGGCGCTATAACTTCCGATACCAGGCCCTGTGGAGCCCCATGCATTGGGGTAATGCCAAAACAAAGCCCCTCGCTCTTTTGGCTCCCCTTTTAAAAGAGGAACAAAACTTTTTCCATCCACAGTTTGCACGGTATTTTTGAGATTGGTTTGGGTCATTTCCAAAACAGAAGGGAAAAAATCTTCAATGATTACAGGAGTGTGCTCAGTGGAGTTCGGAGAAGTGATTCCAGGCCAATAGGTTAGCATGGGAACACGGATCCCTCCTTCATAAATAGAGCCTTTACCACTTTTTAGAGGTGAATTATGGGTGTGTTTTTCACCTCCTCGTGAAGAGGCACTCAATCCGCCATTGTCCGACATAAATAAAATGATGGTATTCTCTTCAAGCTGTTTTGCTTCAAGATAGTCCATCACTTTTCCCAAAGCTTCGTCCATACTTTCAATCATGGAAGCATATCGTGCTTCGGGCTCTTCCAGACCCATCTCCCTATAGGAGTTTACAAACCTGTTGTTCTCCATCAAGGGGGTATGGATACCGTACAAAGCAAAATACAAGAAAAAAGGCTGTTTTTTATTTACAGGAGTTTCCAAAGCAGTAAGCACTTCACTTGTCAATGCTTCTGTAAGAAAAATGTCTTGTCCATAATATTTCTCTAACCCTGGAACGGCCCATACTTCCTTTCCCGCTATACCATTTCCAAAATTATCACTACCCAAATAACTCGCTGGTGCTCCAGCTGCATGACCAGCAATATTAACATCAAAACCGAGATTTATCGGATTTGAAGAAGGGTAACCGATAGCACCAAAATGAGCTTTCCCAGCATGAATAGTATAGTAGCCATTTTCTGCAAGTAATTTAGGAAGTGGTTCAGCATAAGCAGCATGAGGAGTTAAAGAATCCAAACCGATACCGTTGTAATTCCATTCAGGAAATTCCAAAACAGCATGGTTCAATTCCATAGGCTGCATTTGATCAGGTTTTAATGTCCAATTAGTTACTCGGTGTCTTGCTGCATTCATTCCCGTCATCAAACTTACTCTTGTAGGAGAACATACTGGAGTGGCATACGCATTAGTGAATTTGATTCCCTTTTGAGCCAAACGCTCCATGTTTGGGGTTTTATAAGTTTTGTTAAATTGGGTCAACCGGTCCCAAAAAGGAACTGAGGTATCTTGCCATCCCATATCGTCTACAAAAAAAAGGACAACATTGGGTGGTTGTTGGATTTTATTCTTTTCCGTACAGCCTGTAAAAAAGGAACAAAGAAGAATTACTAGAGTAATGGCTTTTTTCACTTCAATCATTTATTTCCGGTGCTCTATATAAACCTGCATTTGAAAGAACAACTTGGGCTTTGGATTCATTAACCTTAAAACGAACCGCTTCTACTGTTTGAGTTTCAAAGCGAACAAGTCGTTTATTTCCTATAGTACTGCCTTGATAGACCATCTTCCATTTTCCAGATGATAAAATTTCTACTGCAAAGGATTTTATGCGCTGTCCCAAGGGAATGTACTCTTGGATCATAAAAGTATTTGCCTCTACAGCAGTTTCCAGATGAAATTCTACTGTGGGTGTGCGGTCGGTAGATTGCGAAGCCCAATAAGTAGTTAAATCTTGGTCTACGATACTGGATTCTGAATACCCTTTCTCTGATGTACTTGCCTTGATGTGTTGCCCTAAAAAGAAATTTTCTTTAAACGTTTTGTCTAAAAATTCTGCCAGGGCACGAAGACTAGCTTGGTCGTTTTCGTGAACAAGCCCCCGTGTATCAACAGGGAGATTTAACAAGAGTGAACTATTTAACCCTACGGAATTGTAATAGATATCAACCAGCTTTTCGAGTGATTTAACTTGATCGTCTTGTTCGGGATGATAATACCAACCTGGCCGTATAGACACATCTGTTTCTGTAGGAATCCAATGCGTTCCCTTTTCTTGTCCTGCTGCAAAACGCTGAAAGTCAGGCATACCTGCATAGACACTGTCGCGATAGATAGGGGACCAAGTGGTTTCATTAGCATAGCCTTTTTCATTGCCTACCCAACGGATGTCTGGTCCTGCATCGCTAAAGATCACCGCTTGGGGTTGAAGCTCTCGAACCAATTTAATTGTGGTGGGCCAATCGTAATAGTTTCTTTTGTCCACTCTTCGTTCTTCGTTGGCACCACCATAATAGCCATCCCCACCATTGGCCCCATCAAACCAAACTTCAAAAACTTCTCCATACTGAGTTAAAAGCTCTGTGAGTTGATTTCTAAAATAGGTAATGTATTGTGGAGTTCCATAGTCTGGATGATTGCGGTCCCAAGGAGAAAGATAGACTCCAAATTTGAGACCAAATTCTTTACACGCCTCTGACAATTCTCGAATCAAATCTCCTTTTCCTTCACGCCAAGGGGAATTTCTAACCGAGTGTTCTGTGTAGGCACTTGGCCAGAGTGCGAATCCATCGTGATGCTTGGCTGTGATGATGATTCCTTTCATTCCAGATTCTTTGGCCACACGTGCCCATTGACGCGTATCCAATGCGCTTGGGTTAAATTGTTCGGGTTTTTCATCTCCGTACCCCCATTCTTTATTGGTAAACGTATTCATATTGAAGTGAATGAAAGCATAATACTCTAGCTTTTGCCACTCCAGTTGATGGGTGTTTGGTAATGGACCTACAGCTGCTATGGAAACCGGAGAAGAGTTACAAGAAAGGAAAAGCAATAGGCTTGTAATGGCTGATATTTTTATAAAAAGGAGTCTTTTTTTCACGATTTTATTTTTTAAACTTTGGATCAATAAATTCCCATTCTCTTATGTGGGGATGACGGTGCGCCCTACGCTGTAGGGAGTCCATCGTATGAATAATTTCAGGGTGCTTTGCGGCTAAATTGTACTTTTCTTGAGGATCTGTTTTTAGGTTGTAAAGTTCCCAAGGAGCATTGGTCGTGGTCTTCATCTCGACTTTTACTCCTTTCCAGTCGCCCCATCTCAATGCAACTTGTCCTCGCTTTTCGGGATATTCAAAGTAGAGGTATTCATGTTGCTGCTTTTGGGGAATACCCAACAGTTCATTGACAAGAGAAATCCCATCCGGAGAGGATTGCTCTTGATGTGCCAACTCAGCAAAAGTGTTGTACATATCCCAATGGCCTGAGACCAAGTCTGAAGTTTGACCTGCAGAGATTTTATTTTTCCAATAGGCAATAAAGGGCACACGGATACCTCCTTCGTACACATCCATTTTAAGCCCACGCAAGTCTCCAGCACTGTTAAAAAAATCAGCATCTACCCCTCCCGCAAATGTAGGTCCGTTGTCACTTGAAAATAAAATCAAGGTGTTTTCCTCCTGTCCTTTTGCTTTGACAGCTTCCCAAATTTTGCCTACTTCGCTGTCTAAATGTGTAATCATAGCAGCATAAGCTGAAAGAGGATATTGGTGTGCTGTATAACCACTGTTTCCATAGTAGGGAGTTTCTTCAAAACTTCCCAGATACTCTTGCACCAAACTATCCGGTACCTGCAAGGATACGTGCGGTATGGGAGAAGGATAGTATAGAAAGAACGGTTTGTCAGTCGCTGTTGTATCTATAAAATGGAGGGCTTTTTCAATCATTCGATCGGGTGCATAGTCCCTCCCCTTGAATTGATCAAAAACCTTTTGATCAATTCCTTTTTCTTGAGGTTGGTGTACTAAAAAATAATCATTATTAAGTGGGGACACTTTATCGTTTTCCCAAAGGTGTGTAGGATAGTAATTGTGCGCTTGTTTTTGATCTAGGTAACCATAATAGTAGTCAAACCCTTGAAGCAAAGGGCTTCCTGTTGTTCCATTCATTCCCAGTCCCCACTTTCCGACCATTGCGGTTTGATAACCGGCTTTCTTTAGCATTTTTGCCAATGTGGGTGTGGTTTCTGGAATAGGCATTTGCCCGCCCTCCATTTCGTCGGAGAACTGTCCCAACTCATAGTTTCCTCGAATATAAGCGTGACCTGCGTGAGTTCCAGTAAGAAGCATATAACGTGAAGGAGCGCAAACGGGTGCTCCTGTGTAGTGCTGTGTAAAGCGCATTCCCCCTGCAGCCAAACGGTCTAAATTTGGTGTTTTGATTTTTTCTTGACCATAAGCTCCCAATTCTCCATAACCTAGGTCATCTGCAAAAATGTAAATGATATTGGGTGAGGATACTGTTTGTTCTTGTTTCTTTTTGCAACCAGCAAATATGAAAATACCTAAAATCAGGTGAAGTCCTAGCCGAACAAATCTTAAGTGATTTATACTCATCTCAATTCGATTTCAATAATGGTATCTATTGGATCTATTGAGGCGGTACTCAAATCGATTACAAAACCAAAACGATCGTTTTTAAATGCCAATTTTTGGTTGGACTGTTGGTCTTTTACGGATTTTATCTTTACAGGAACTTGGTCCATGTGGAGAAGTTTCAACTCAGGATTTAAAACATGGAGGAAGACCTTTTTTCCCTTTTGTGTGGAGACCACATCATCACTGGTTGGTATAGGTCCTTTCTGAGAACCGTATATGGTTGATCCGTGTTCTTTTAACCAATCACCCATAGCTTTTAATGACTCCTGGTGCTTGGGTTGTATTTTTCCATTGGGCATAGGGCCTACGTTCAACAAAAGATTACTCCCATAACCCGCTGCTTTTATCAAATAATGAATAAGTTCCTTTTCCGTTTTGTGTTTTCGGTCTTGAAGGTTGAATCCCCATGATCCGTTGATCGTTTCACAAACCTCTAAAGGTACTGCCCCTATCTGATCTGCTGGAGTCCCCCAACCTGTAGTGTTTTTTCCGGGCAGGTCTTTTTCAAACATTTGAAAATCTTCTCCCTCTATTACTCCAATGTGATGGTTGTTACCTATAAGTGCCTGAGGTTGTAACTCGTGAATCATTCCGTAAAGTTCATCGTAATGCCAATCTACCTTAAGCTTGCCAAATGTTTTACCGTCCCATTCTTTTTGATCCCAGTGACCGTCAAACCATATACCTCCTATTTCACCATAATTTGTCAACAACTCCCGTAATTGCCCTTTCATAAAAGCGATATAGTTTTCCCAATTTCCTTCTCCTCTACCTTGTATTCCGTTCCCGGTTCTTCCTCTGGGAAAATAGTCATCGCGGTTCCAGTCCAAAAGTGAATAATAAAAAAACAATTTGATACCTTGTTTACGACACTCTTCTGCTAGAAGCTTTAAAACATCCTTTCCGTAGGGAGTCCTGTCAACAATATCGTAATCCGTCATTTTAGAATCGAACATAGAAAAACCATCGTGATGACGACTGGTGATGGTAATGTATTTCATTCCTGCTTCTTTTGCCATTGTAACCCATTCTACAGGGTTAAAATCGATGGGATTAAAAAAAGTGGGGAGTTTTTCATATTCTTCAATTGAAATGTTTTGATTATTCATAACCCATTCACCGTCACCAAGAAGACTGTAGACTCCCCAGTGGACAAAAAGCCCAAATCGAGCTTCCTGAAACCAAGCACGAGCCTCAAGGTTTTCTGGGCTGGGTTGATATTCTTGTGCTTTTATTGGGGTTACTAAAAAAAAGAGTAGTGCTATTACACACAGAGGAGCTGTTTTCATAAGTTAAAAGTTTTCTGAAATAAATATGCTTTAAATTCAATCTAGTATTCTTACTCAAGATAGTAAAAAATGCTAATTTTAATGAAAATAAATTCTAATGAACTTCTCCGTCAAATCACTTTATCTACTTCTTATTTTTTTTGGATTTCAATCGTTACAGGCTCAAGATTGGCCTAATTTACAAGCATTTAAAGAAGCAAACAGCAAACTAGCTCCTTTGAAAGAAAATGAAAAGAGAATTGTTTTTATGGGCAATTCAATTACGATTGGTTGGTTACAAACCCACCCCGAATTTTTCAAAAACAGCTCCTATGTCAATAGGGGAATTGGAGGTCAGACCACACCTCAGATGCTCGTGCGTTTTCGAACGGATGTTGTAGATCTTGATCCAGCAGCAGTAGTCATTCTAGCAGGGACGAATGATATCGCCGGCAATACCGGACCCTCAACACTCGAAATGATCCTGGACAACCTTAAATCAATGACGGAAATCGCTCAAGCAAATGGCATAGAGGTTCTTCTTTGCTCTGTGTTGCCCGCTTTTGATTACCCATGGAGGCCAGGACTAGAACCCAATATTAAAATCCCAAAACTCAATACAATGATCAAGGAATATGCTTCAAAAAGTGGAGCCTATTATTTGGACTATTTTAGCGCTTTAGATGACGGTAATAATGGTTTAATAGAGGCCTATACCTACGATGGGGTTCATCTTACTCTAGAAGGATATCAAGTTTTAGAGCCACTTTTAGAAAATGCCCTTAAGGAAGTTTTTACTAGGTGAAAAAAACCTTAATTTTTCTATACCTCATCCTACTGGGGTGTCAATCTCAGGATGTACCCCCAGCATACACTCTTTTTGAAAACGGAACAGGAGCGTATAGCTGCTACCGCATACCTGCTGTGATCAAATCTCCTGATGGAAGTTTACTCGCCTTTGCAGAAGGACGAACAGCGAATTGTGGAGATTTTGGAAATGTAGATATATTGATTCGAAAAAGTACGGACGGAGGGCTAAGTTGGTCTACAGAAAAAGTATTGGTAGATAATGGGGAATTACAAGCAGGAAATCCTGCTCCGGTGGTAGATTATTTAGATCCTTACTATCCCCAAGGGAGGCTCTTTCTCTTTTACAATACGGGATCGGTTGGTGAACAAGAATTGCGCTTGGGTAAAGGAAATAGAGAAGTACACTACATCACTAGTACCGACAATGGAACTTCTTGGTCATCACCCACCAACATTACAGAGCAAGTACATTTTAATGCAACTAACTCTAAAACAAATCTAGACTGGAGAACCCATGCCAATACCCCTGGGCATGCAATTCAATTAAAAAAAGGTGTTTACCGCGGTAGACTTTATATTCCTGCCAACCATTCAAAGGGACCTCCACAAGAAGGGTACAACGACTATCGCGCCTACGGATACTATTCTGACGACCACGGTCTAACATGGAAAGTGAGTCCTGATGTCCCTTTTGCCTCTTCGAATGAGGCGATAGGAGTAGAACTTACCGATGGGACTTTGATGCTCAACATCAGAGAACAAAGTGGGAATACCAAACTGCGTATCGTTGCCTTGAGTAGCGATGGAGGAGCGACATGGGATACGCTTTATTTTGACCCCAAATTAATCTCACCTGTTTGTCAATCTAGTATTTTACTCTTTGAAGATGAGAAAACGCCTCTATTGATTTATTCTGGTCCTAACAGCACTGATAAAAGAGAAAAAATGACATTGAAAATCAGTCTGGATAACGGCAAAAACTGGGAATACGAAAAAGAAGTGTACTCCGGTGGGGCAGCCTATTCTGATTTGGTTCAAATCGACAATAAACGAATCGGCTTGTTTTATGAAAAAGAATTCGAAAAGTTAGTGTTTGAAATTTTCACTCCAAAAGCAGTGCTTTCGGAGTGAAAATAAAGAATTTTATTTGGTAAAAGTGACCGTAGCTCTGTAGTATCCCCATCCCATATGAAGATCAACACCAGCGTCTCCTTTTTCAAATACCATTGAAAAAGCCTCTAGTGATTCGCTCCCTTCGGTTAAAGGAACACGCACCCGCGCTACATCCATTTTCTCATTATAACTGTAAGCACCCCACACGTGTGTGTCTTTATTTATAATAACGGTCATCTCACCCTCAGAAGGAATGGCGTAAAGCGTATAGGATCCTGCATCTAGTGATGTTCCACCCACTTTCATCGGTGTGTAAAGTGTCAGCTCTGTAGCCTCGTTAGCTCCCATTCTCCAAATCTTACCTTCAGGTACTAGGGTGGTGATGTCCCTACCATTGAGCTGGGGACGACTGTACAATACTCTAGCCCACTTATTGGTCTCTTTATTACTTGTTGGATACTCAATCATATCCAGAGGACTTTTATCCATTCCTCTAAAACTTTGTGCTTGAGCAAGACTCCCAATCAGGAGAACTAATGCCAGTGTAAATAGGTTTTTTTTCATTTTAAAATTGTTTTTAGCGAAGGTAAAATAAGTTTTGGAAGAGGGAGTAAAAGTTCTGTTAAAAAGAACATTTCAACCAAACGGGATGGTGGTCGGAGACCCAAAGACCTTCTGGTGTTTTGAGACTAAGATGCTTTGCTGCTATGATTTGAAAACCTTTTTGAAAAATGTAATCAATTCTTCTGTCCGCTTTCTTTTCAACCTCAAAACCGGTAAATGTTCCGTAAAGTGGTGCGTTTGAGGGCAAATTTATCAACACGTCCTCATAAGCCTCTTGAAGGATTTGAATGGGAGTGGTTTCTGGTGTCAAATTGAAATCTCCTGTGATTACTATCGGAAGTTTGTTTTCGTTTAGTGAATTTATTTTTTCTAAAATTAATTTTGCTGACTCTGCCCGAGCGGTAGTACCGACGTGATCAAAATGTGTGTTAAATACCCAAAACCGCTTTTTTGACTGTCGGTCTTCAAAAAGAGCATAGGTGCAAATTCGTTCCAGAGCGGCGTCCCAACCCACAGATATTTGATCTGGTGTTTGAGACAACCAAAAGGTGTTTGTTGTAACAAGCTCTAGTGCTTGAGTGTTGTAAAAAATGGGACTGTATTCCCCTTTTGTCTTTCCATCCTCTCGCCCAATGCCTACATAGGAGTACTCTACAAGAGCGTTCTGCAGGTCTAGAAGTTGATCGTGTAACACTTCTTGCATCCCAACAACAGTAGGTGTCTTTTCATTTAGGTAATTAAACAAACTCGCCTTCCGATACTTCCATTGGTTGTTGCCATCGTCTGGATTGTTATAACGAATGTTGTAGGACAGCACCTCTAGAGTTGTAGGTTCTTGATAAAGGGAAAAGAATGTAAAACACAAAAAGAAAACGAGTATCCGTATCATCGTTAAGGATTAAAAGATATTTTATCTAAATCAAGAAGGCTTTGCAACAACACGTTGGCACCTTTGGCAATGGCTTCTGGTGTGGAGTACTCTTCTGGGGCATGACTGATTCCGTCGACGCTGGGAACAAAGATCATTCCTGTAGGAGTAATCACGGCCATATCTTGTGCATCATGACCTGCTCCACTAGGCATAGTTTTGTGAGTATAACCCAACCGATCTGCATTTTTTCTAATTACGGATTGGATTCTCTCATCCGTTAATGCAGGAGCTGCAGTGGCATCAATGGGCTTAAAGTTAAATTGAGTTTGAGTTTCTTTACCTATAGCATATGCTCTCTGCTCAATCTGAGTATAGATACTTTTTATTTTATCTGCGTTGAGATCCCGAATTTCTAGACTTGCAATTACTTTTCCTGGAATGACATTTGGCGCCCCTGGAAAAGCTTCTATACGTCCCACAGTAGCTACCTG
>Ga0255754_10001076_pt1 | contig 21486 bp, 20 predicted proteins | sample 101ome_22_FD_179954 | JGI IMG/M metagenome (GOLD analysis project Ga0255754, IMG submission 179954) | Coastal salt marsh microbial communities from the Groves Creek Marsh, Skidaway Island, Georgia - 101412BT metaG (version 2) | ecosystem: Environmental > Aquatic > Marine > Intertidal zone >... | reverse complement strand
GCTCGGGGACCTCGCGTTTCGGTGGCATCGGAGCCGTCGACGCGGGGGGTGGGGGGGGGACAGCTTCACTCCCGGGAGAGGCCCCCGGCTCTGCCCGCGACGCCGCCCGCCGAGCGCGTGACGCCGTAGACGGCTGGAAGACGGCTGTCGGGTTGCTGGCGACTGCCTTTGACGAGCTGGTGGCACGGCGGGGACGGTAAGAAGACGTGGGATGCGTTTCAACGACATCGCGGACCTGCCTTTTCTCCCTCTCTCACTATCTATCTCCTCACCAACTGGCTGCGGCGTGCTTGGTTTTCCCTTGCACGACTTCCCGTTTGTTCCAATGCAGTCCGTCACGGACCGCCGCAAGCCAGTCCCCCGTCGCGCCCTCGACGCAAGCCTGGGGCACGGGGTGCCGCGAGAGCCGTACACGGACTTCGTCCCCTGCCCAGAGGAGGCTCTTGGGCCCACCGTCAGCTGTGAGCTGCGCCACTGGCGGGCAAGTCGCGGGGTCGATGACTGCAGTGTCGTCTCCCGCCCGGTCGCAGACCTCAACGGCGAGGTGGACGTGGTCAGGGAGAATCAGCGGGCGGAACGAGAGCGAGTGTGGGCAGATGGGAGTGAGAAGGAGGGAAGAGACGGACGGGTGAACCATGGAACCCCCCGCGGCGAGCGAGTAGGCCGTCGAGCCTGATGGGGTGGCAAGGAGGAGGCCGTCGCCTTGGGCCCGTGTTACTTCGGACCTAGGCTCCTCCAGGACCCCTCCCGCGAGAGGAGTCGGCGCGGCCTCGTCGATCCAGCGCCCGCTGCCGCCACCCGCCGCCACAGTCGTCGCGCCTCGGGCGCTGCCATGGAGGTGCCACACGACGAGGTCACCCAGCCGTCCCCCCGCCCTGGCGCCGGGGCCGCCATTCCAACCATCCTCCTCGCCCCACCCGCGGACCCGGTCGACGCAGATCTCGTTCAGGACTTCCCCCTCGCCCTCTCCGCCCTTGCGCGCCCCGCCAGCCGCCGCCATGGCCGCGGCCGCTTTTCGGCCCATGGGCCCGCGGGCGACCTTCCAGTGCAGCCGGTGCCGCACAAGGAGGGGGAAGCCGCCCCCGGGCCCGGCAAGCAGGCATCGCCCCAGAACGTCGGGTAGGGCTTCTAGGGGGAAGGGAGCGAGAAAGCCGAGAGACCCGGCGTGGAAGGCCACAAGGGGCGGCATCGGCTGCAGCGAGAAGAGGCCGCACGCCCTGGGGAGGGGGGAAATAGGGGGGGATTGGCACAGTCAACAGCGGCAGGCACGGACTGTATGTCGCCGCAAACACCCCTGTCTTTTGGGGGACACGGCCAGCTCCCACCACGGAGGAGGTTGCCGACGGCTCGCTCACCAGAGGACGGTGCCGTCTCCACCCAGCGTCACGACGAGGTCCGGGCACGGCACGGAACCGTCGGTTCCCTCCGGCGTCCAAGCGAGGAGGCGTCCCGCTGGGGTGGTCGCGGCTGGGGCGACAACGGCCGATCCGGTGGCTGCATATACGGTCAGCGCATCTGTCGATGGCCGCAGCATCCGCTTGGGCGGGACGGGGGACGAGGGCGCGAGGAGGGCACCGGTCCCCCGGGGTCCGAGGACGTCGTCGGAGAGGCCCTCCAGGGTGCCGTCAGCGACGCCCGCGTCAATGGCGCCTCCCCCAGGGGTCTCGACATCCTCAAGTACACTCTGGGACAGGGGTTCGAGCGCCGCAGACGACTTTCCCGCCAGCTCCCACTCGAGCACGCTCCGGTGGGCCCCGACCTCGAGGAGGGCATCGACGCCGCGGGACCGGAGCCACCGGCAGGCCCGGCCGAGGAGCTCGGCGGCCTCGGGCCCCGGCCGGGCTATGACAAGAACGGCGCGGGGCCCGAGGACGGACGACGCGGGACAGGCGGGTCCCGAGCACATGAGAGGTGGGGCCGCGCTCGTCGCCGTCCAGGTGAGGTGGAGGGATGGGTGTGCCGTGATGGGGACACCGGGAGACGGAGCGCGGCTCTCAGCGGGCGGGACGGGCGATGATGCTCTTCCAGCGCAGCGGCCGGGGCGTCCGCCCACGCATGCCGTCACCTCGAAGGGGACGCCCGAGCACGACCTGCCGCGGCTCTTCTCGGAGCCGTGAGACGATAGCATTCGGCCCCCGCTCCCGCCGTTGCCACCGCCGGTGCCTAGGCGAAAGCCTGCCCACGCCCGGGCTGACGCGGCGGCCGCGGCGGCGGACGCGGCCGCTCCGACGCCCTCGGCGCCATCGTGCCGCACTGTCACCGTGTGGGGGGCCGGGCCGGAGGCCTCGGGGGGCGACCGCCCCAAGCCCGAGCTCGATACGGTTCGGCGGTTTGCAGCAGGCGGGGGGGCTGACTCAGGGGCCAGCGCATGTCCCTGTAGGTCAGCCGTGACGCCAGAAATGGCGGCATCGGCCTCGGAAATCTCCTCGCCTCCTCCCTCAGTCGTCGCCAGGCCGGCGCGAGGCGACGTCGGGGAGGAAACGGCGGCGACCTCAGAGGCGCGGCGGCGGCGCTGGGGGCGGGCGCCGGCTTTCTCGCCACCACTGCCAGATGACGTAAACGAGGCCAAGCTCGGGCGCCGCGGGCTCTTAGGCGGGCGCGTTGAGTCCGTCTCCGTGCTGCTTACGGATCCCGAACCCATACCCGTCCCCGCCCCGAAGCGCCTCTTCCGCTATGGGCGGCGACGCGTAGAGCAGGGACTTCTGGCGGCTATATAGGCGGCTAACGGTGCGCTCCGCGACCACAAAGGCCGCAACGAGGCACCGAGAGAGGCCGCAGACCGCGAAGTATGCCGATAGAGGACAGCTGCGGTCCCCCTTGCCGGAGCCCGCCGTCCTCGCAGTTCACCCCACGCTCTGCTCCGCCCGTATAAACTGTCCCCCCTCTCCCCCCCAAAACCACCACAGTACACCCCCCCCTCCCCGTCGACGTCGTGAATAGTATGGCCAAGCTCCTCGGCATGGGAAACCCCCTTCTCGACATCGCTTCGGTGGTCGACCAGGCCTTCCTGGACAAGTATGGTCTCAAGATGGACAACCAGATCCTCGCCGAGGAGGCCCACGCCGACATCTACTCGGACATGGAGGCTCGCGGTGGGCGAGTTGAGAGGGAGAGGGACGGGGTTTTTGCGGTGTGGGTTGCGAGACGGCGTGGGCATGGTTCTTGGAGGGGCGGCCGCACGGGGGCGGTGGGCCGCGACAGTGGACTCTGTTGGCTCCAAATCCCCAAGATATCAATGGTTCTTGCCGTGTCAAACGGGCGGGACGAGCGTTCCGTCCAGATCCGTTCTAAACCAGACCATCAGAGGCGCGACCACTGCGAGCCTCACGACGGCTGCCCGACAGCGGGACGGAAACCCAAGTTCCGACCTTGTCGATAACCCAACCACCACGCAGGGTTGAGTACACGCCCGGGGGCGCCACCCAAAACACGATTCGGGTGGCCCAGTGGATGCTCGGGGGCGCGTCATCGCCGGGCCGGACGACGTACCTTGGCTGCGTGGGGGCCGATGCGCGTGCCGACACGATGAGCAGCATCATGAAAGAGGCCGGCTGCGACGCGCGGTACCTCGTCGACGAGAAGGAGCCCACCGGCACGTGCGCCGTGTGCGTCATGGGCGGGGAGCGCTCGCTCGTGGCCTCCCTGGGTGCCGCGAACAAGTACAAGCCCGAGCACCTCGATGCCAACACCGACGCGCTTGAGGCGGCGTCCATCGTCTATTCTGCCGGATTCTTCCTCACCGCCTCGGGCGAGTCCATGGTCAAGGCCGCGGCCCACTGCGCGGACAAGGGCAAGACCTACTGCCTCAACCTGAGCGCGCCCTTCCTTCTCGAAGTGCCCCCCCTCTATGCGGGACTCAAGGGTCTCTTCCCTCACACTGCCGTGCTCTTTGGCAACGAGGGCGAGGCCCGGTGCCTCGCCAAGGCCGAGGGCTGGGAGACGGAGGACGTTGCCGAGATCGCGGCGCGGGCGGCGTCAGCCTGGCCCCGCGCGGGCGGCCGCACGGTCGTATTCACGCAGGGCGGGTCGCCCACGCAGGTTGCCGTCTGGTCGGGCGTCGAGGGCGAAGCACCTGTGCGGTCGTCGTTTGACGTCCCCGTCGTGCCACAGTCGGAGATCGTTGACACCAACGGGGCGGGGGATTCGTTCGTGGGCGGTTTCCTCTCGCGTCTGCTCGAGGGCAAAGACCTCGCGACGTGTTGTGCTGCGGGTCACTGGGCAGGCGGGGTCATCATCCGCAGGGGGGGGTGCTCCATGCCCGAAGGCGCCTGCCCTTACACGGACTGAGGCCGTGCGGGGAGTAAATTGAGGAGTTGGTTTCGGGCGCGGACGGTGTGGTTCTTTTTTCCTCCGCGTCCAATCCGTTAGATCCAAGATACCCACTCACGCAACCGCACCGCCAGCACACGACACCACATCACGCTCGAACTACTTCTTGCCAAAGGGGAAGATGGACTTCAGGGCGTTGATTGCCTCGCGGTTGATCACCGGCTCGTCATACTTCTCAAGTACCGGAAGGAATCGCGAGTCGGTCCGCAGCGGGGCGAGGTTGGGGTCCGACCGTACCTTCTTGAAGTCATCGAATCCTGCCTTCAGGCACGCGTCGAGGGCCTCGAGGCCCGGGTCAACAGCGCCCACGGCGGCATAGCAGCAGGCGACGTTGTACTGGGCGACGCGGTAGATGTTGGTGACACGGCTGAAGTTGTCCCCGACAAAATTCCGGGGCTCCATGCCAATGACATTCTCAAAGTCAACCAGGGCGAGCTCGGCCTCGCCCTTGCGGAACTTGACCAGGGCATCGTCAAAGAGCTCGCGGCGCTCGCGCTCGGCCTCCTTGCGCGACGCGTAGTTGCGCGCCTGCATCTCCTTGGACCCCGCGCCGTAGTTACCACCGGCCTTCTCCATCTTGTAGAGCCTCTCGGCCTCGGTCATCTCAGCTTCTTCGAAGCACGCCTCGCTACCATAGTTGCGCTTGATCTTCATGTAGACGTTGCCGTTGCGGGTGCGCATGGCGTACACGACCTGGCCAAAGTTGAGGGCGTCCCACACCTCGGCCCCGAAGGATGCGGACACTTTGACGACCTTGTCGCCGACCTGCATGTCGTCCGTGACGGACCCGCGGCGCGCGTCGATGGCGGAGATGTAGGCGCCACCGTCATTGCCTCTGCCAAACTTGACCCCAAGGGGCTTGGGGAGGTCGACCTCGTAGAAGTCCTTCGCGCTCTCGCCGGGGGCTGAGGCTGATGGTGGGGCGCCGGTGGGCTTGACGTCCCGGCTGGGGGCCTGGGCAGAGGCGGTGACGGCGCGGGTCGGGGCGGCGCGGGGGGCGGAGGCTAAGAGAACGCTCGCGACGGGGGCGCGAGCGGAAGCCTGGGCCACCGAGGCCCTGGGGAGTGGGTTGTGAGGACTTTTAAGGAGTTATTGGCGAGATGGAGTGTCCGGCGCGGCCCCGGTGGACGGGAAGAGACGTGGGGGAAGGGCAAGTGACCTTGCGGATGGGAGGCGCTTGGCAGATGACGCCGGGCGCTCTGACACGGCTGCAACATAATTACGGCGCTCATCGGAAGGTGAGAACGATGTGTATTGCAGGAATGGAGTCGCAAATTCCCGAAGGGTCTCGCTGGAGACGGAGGAGAGGGGCACAAGGCGCGCGACCTCAGCCACGCGTCGCCTCAACACACGCCGGACACTGAGCGCTCCGTGCGACTCGCCCACTGCCGGAGGCCGCGCGGGAGGGAGCGGAAAAGGCGAGCGTGAGCGCCATGATGCCGGAGCGCTCGAGCTTTGCTCCGCGTGAAGCGCCGGGGGCTCGGGCAGCGAGCGAGAGTCGGCAAGTGTTTTGGAGAACGGCCTGGACCGCCTTCCAAACGTCTCCACGGTCCCTCTCTCCTCGGCATTAGGAATTGGTGATCGTATTGCACGGCGTGGTCACTGCGCATCCCGGTCCTTGCCTCAGAGACGGCTGCTGCGTCCGCCGAGGCCGCCGACAGCCGTCGAGGCAGCCCCAGCGGGGCCGATCGCTTTACGGCGCCTTCGCCCGTGTCCCCACGATGGCGACCGACTACCCATCCACCTCGGCCCCCTCCACTGTGGTTCGACCATTCGCCGATCTGGGCGTGACGACAGAGGACGTCGAGGCGTACGAGAAGATAGGCAGGATCGGCGAGGGAACGTATGGGCGAGCTGAGGGAGAGAGGATGGCCAGCCGTGCCTGTGCTCCGACCCGCCGCCCGCCATCTGCCATCGTCGCCACCCCGTCTTACTCCTTCAGGATTGTGTACAAGGCGCGCCACAGGATGACTGGTGAAATCGTCGCGCTGAAGAGAGTGCGCGTTGAGGACGCCCGCGACGGCCTTCCTGTCACGGCGGCACGCGAGCTCCGTGTTCTTGCGACATGCCGGCATCCCAATGTCGTCGCGTTACGTGGAGTGGCCGTCGGCGCACGAGTCGACTCGGTCTTTCTGGCCTTCGAGTGCTGCGAACACGATCTGGCACGCCTCGTCGATGAGCTCGGTAGGCCATTCGCGACGTCCGAGGTCAAGTGCCTGCTGGCGCAGCTCCTCCGCGCCCTCGTCCACCTCCACGACCGGTGGGTCGTCCACCGCGACGTTAAGCTGTCCAATCTTCTACTGCGCGACGATGGGTCGCTCAAGCTGTGCGACTTTGGCCTGGCGCGCTACTTTCGGGCCTATCGCGTCGCCTACACGCCGGGCGTCGTCACCCTCTGGTATCGCGCGCCTGAGATACTCCTCGGGGATGATGCCTACACCGAAGCAATTGACCTCTGGGCCGTCGGGTGCGTACTCGGCGAACTTCTTCTCGGCGGGCCTCTCTTTCCGGGCCAGACGGTGCCGGAGACCCTTGGCCGGATCGCTGTCCTCCTCGGTGACATCGACCCCGCCACGTGGCCTGGGGCGGCGTCACTGCCAGGCGGCCGGACACTGCCTCCCCCGCGCTCTCCACCAGCGCGTGTCGAGGACGTCGGACGAGTCTTTCCGGGGCTCTCGCGCGAGGGATGCGACCTACTCCTCGGCCTCCTCGCGTACGACCCTGATCGTCGACTCACGGCGCGTGAGGCCCTGAGGCACCCATGGTTTCGTGAGGCCCCGGCAGCCCGGCCGCCCGAGAGCATGCCCACGTTTCCCTCGACCCAGGGACGCGCGGCCGAGCGAGCGAGGGGAGGGAGGGGTCGGTAACGCGGGCGAGAGGAGGGCCTGGTTGTCCCGCCGAATCGCGTCACGTCCTGGAGTATCGAGGCACCAGTGGAGCAGGACGGGGTCGTGGATTCAATATTTCCTCCCTTCCCGTTCGTTTGCCCACAGCCCCGCCCTCTCGCTCTATTTCGTTTCATGCGTGCGCGGCGCGGAACTCTTCCATGAAGTCAGCAAGGGCCTGGCATCCCTCCGTCGGCATGGCGTTGTAGATAGAGGCACGCATGCCACCCACGCTGCGGTGCCCCTTGATTTGGACGAGGCCCTTGGCGCCAGCGCCCTTAATGAATTCGGCCTCAAGATCCTTGCTCGACGGGATCGTAAAAGGGATGTTCATGCAGGACCGCACCGACTTCTCGACGGGGCAGTTGTAGAAGCCGGCGGACCCGTCGATAACATTGTAGACGAGGCTCGCCTTGCTCTCGTTGACCTTCTGCATAGCCGCGAGACCGCCCTTGGCGAGCAGGCGAGCGAAGACGAGACCGCACACGTAGATGGAAAAGCAGGGCGGAGTGTTGTACATCGAGTCGTTCTCGGCGGCGATCGACCACTCGAGCATTGTGGGGCAGTCGGGCCGTGCCTGGCCGACAAGGTCATCGCGCACGATGGCAACCGTCACGCCCGAGGGGCCGACGTTCTTCTGGGCACCAAAGTAGATGACGGCGTACTTCGACACGTCGACAGGCTTGGAGAGAATGTTGGACGACATATCGGCGATCAGTAGCCGGTCGCCAACGTCGGGGTCCTCCTTGTACTCGACCCCACCGATGGTTTCATTGGAGCAAAAGTGAACGTACCTGGAGCCCTCAGAGAGCTGCCACGTCGATGGCGCGGGCGCGTCGTTGCCCGACCCCTTGGCCACGACACGCGCGTCGAGGCCGAGCTTCTTGGCCTCGGCGACAGCCTTCTTGGACCATGCGCCAGTGACGACGTGGTCAACGACATCACCGGGCTGGGTCAGGTTCAGCGCCACAGCAGCGAATTGTGTTGACGCTCCACCCTGGAGGAAAAGGACCTTGTAGTTCTCGGGCACATTGAGAAGGGCGCGGAGGTCGGCCTCGGCTTTAGCCTGGATCTCCATGTACTCTTTGCCGCGGTGGGACATTTCGAGCACCGACATCCCACTGCCCTTGTAGGACACCAGGTCCGCCTGCGCCTCCTCCAGCACGTCCACGGGGAGCATCGCGGGGCCCGCTGAAAAGTTGAAAATTCTGAGGAAGAGGTGGAGGTATGAGCGTGGCGTTGGTCGACGGGCAGTCTGCTCGTTCCAGCAGATTGTCGTTGGAACTTCGCCCGCTCGACGAGCCGTCACCGAGGTCGTCGGAAGCATGGAGCACGATCCGCGCGGAAAGAGCAGTTGCGCGATGAGATACCGAGCTGACTCGCCTCGCGGGAGTAGCTCGTGTCACAACGGTCGACGCGTGGCCCACCGTGCAGCGCGCAGAGGTCGGGGCAGGGGCGCGACGGCCAGAGACAGCCGTCGAGACGGATGGGGCTCGGAGGCTCACGAGACTGGTCAACATGGTCAACAAGCCAGCAAAAACCTGCTGGAAGAAAGTCAACGATAGCGCCACCAGAGACGCGGGGGACGGGGATGAGCCGTGTCCGCCTGGTCACTCAGGCGACCCCGTGACGGTGGGCTTGCCGGAGTCGGTTTGCCGGAGTCGGATGAACCACGGTCCCGTCGGACCTTCAGTGACACTGGAAACAGCAAGATGATACCTGTAGGTCCTTTAGTTCTGAGCGAGGGTCAGAGGTTAGCGTGCTCGTCATCTGGACGGAGCGCCGGCTGGGCCCACCCAGGTGTCGTCGCGGGCGCGGCCACGGTTCCACTTCGGCTCCGGCGTCGATCCCGACGGATGGTGCAAGCTCTCGCAAGAAAGAAGAAGAAGATTAAAGCCGCTGTCCTGGAAGAGGGCGAGAGTCATGACTTATTTCGTCGATACGATAGCAAGCTGTCGATGCACCCTTCCGTCACCTAGACGTGCCGACTCTGCCGATGCTGCCACCGCGCGCCGAGCAAGCACGGTGCTCGGGCCGAAGAGCTCCTCCAGCGTATTTGGTCGTCAACCGCCGTCTTACCGGACCGAACCGACCGATCCTCATACACCCCACCCCAATGTCGACGCAGCTGAGGTACCAAGAGATAGCGCAACAGCACCAGGTGCGCTGCGAGCGCCTGTGCGCGACGTCGGCATCGTCGTGCCGTGGGACGCAGACGCCGCCGGAAGGCAGGGAGTGGCAGAGCCCGGTGACGGCCCGTCGTCGTTTGACGAGTCATCGTCGCTCGAGGCCGTGACACGCCAGCGGGTACTGGCTACGTCGACGCTGACAGCGGCGCTGATGGGGGCTGCTGCCCCTGTCCTGCGAGCGGCGGCCGAGACCCAGGGCGAGGCGTGGCACGGCTTCTCGGCCGAGGCGATCCGCGCCGTGGCGTCGGTGCCCGAGGGCGGTGTCACACCCGAGCACTGGGCCGTCGCCATCATCGTTGCCGGAGCCGTCACGGCGGCCAGGGCGGCCGCCGCCATTGTGGCCCCCCGCTACGCAGCCGCCACGCGCCAGTCGCTGGCCCAGGCCCTCGACCCGCTCGAGGGACTCAGCGATCTCGCGCTCGTGGCGTGCGTGCCGGCCCTGGGCGAGGAGCTTCTCTTTCGCGGGGGTCTCGTGCCGCTGGTGTCGCCCGACTGGCGCGGGGTGGCAATCGCTGCCGTCGTCTTCGGAAGCCTCCATGTGTCTGGCGGGCGGGGACCGTGGCCGGCCTTGTTCGCCACGGGGGCCGGAGCAGCTTACGGTGCCAGCATGCTCGCGACGTCCGATGTAGCCGTCCCCGTCGTCGCCCATGCCCTCGCGAACCTCGCTAGCGCTTGGGCTTACAAGATTGGGTTGTGGGATGCCGCATGTGGCAGGGATGACGATGGATTGACTTGATCGTGAGGGCAGATCAAAGCGAGTCCCAACTCGCTCACCCGCGTCTATCCCCCCGCCAGACTAGTAGCAACTCGTGCCCTTTCCCCTCCGTCTCGGACGACCGACGCCCCAGCGCTGCCGTCGGCGCCCAAGCCCCCGCCGGCTCAGGGAGTGCGAGAGTTCCTCGGTTGAGCCAGCCGAGGCTGGCGGCGCCCCGTGCTGGAGCCAAGCGTGGGCTGAGCCCCTCACGCGGGGTGGGAACCTCTTTCGAGCCCGGAAGTCCCGAGCTCGAGGGCACGGCCAGGACTACCACGCCGCAGCGCGCACACGCCTGTGCTGACCAGCTTGCGGGTGGCTCGGTCCGCCGTGTGTCGCCCCCGCCTCTGGCGAACAGGAAGCCGGGCAGGGTCGGAGACAGCGACTCAACGGGGCAGAGAGGGCTGTGCGGATGGACCTCGACGTCCGAGGCGTAGAAAGCGGACCACTCGGCGTCCGCCCAGGTCTTGGGTTGGTGGTCGCCGATGACGGCAAGCCGCGTGGCGCCGCACCGGCAGACGGCGACTGCCCGGGCATCAGCCCAGCGGGCCTCGCGGTCAGCGAGCAAGTCTTGCCAGAGCAACAGGGCCTGGACGTGCCCCGGAGACAGGCCGAGATAGAGACAGCGGCGGCTAACATCAAGAAATGATTCGTAGAGGGACGCGCGGCGTGATACGAGGTGGTGAGCCACTGCGACCGCTGCAACGTCCTGCTCGGTGCCCGCCGCAAAGACGACGAGGACGCCCGACCGCTCATCGTCTGACCAATTTGACACTGGCGCCGAGCCCGAGCCATCGTCCGCGGACTGAGGGATGCAAGTCGACGCCCCTCGTGCCACGACTACGTGGCGGAGGACGGTGTCGATCGACCGAATAAGGGGGACAAAGGCGACAGGCATCGCTCCGCCGACGCGCTCCCTGTTGCCTGCCCCTCCGGTGTCGTCGACAGAGGCCCGGCTTGGGAAGTCCACCACTGCACCGCGGAGGCCTGCAGCCTTCGCCAGGCGCATCGCTGACTCGGCCTGAGCGTGAGCCACAGACCCGAAGGCCATGGCACTCGGTGTCACGAAGACGAGCGAGGAGAGGCCGAGGCGTGCCGCGACGAGGGGAGGGGCAAAGAGCTCGCCAAGATGGGCGGCGGGGGCAAGAAGGAGGCCGTCCGTGAGCTGTGCCGGCACACCAGGTGTCCAAATCGAGAGGGGAAGATGTGGCTCGACGTCGGTGGGCCCCACGGGCCGAGTTCCAGTAGCCGATGCGTGTGCTTCACCCCCCGTTGGTGCGGGTTGTAAGGCTGCCCGGCGAGTTGGCATCGGGCTGGGGGGTTGACCCATGAGGCCACCAAGCTCCTGCGCTAGACGTGCCTGGAGCTGGGTGACAGTGGGCCGGGCGGCAGGGTCACGGACCAGTGCGAACTCAAGTAGGGGGCGTACCGAAGGAAGACCCTCAAGAGCGCGGGCATTTTCCATCGTGAAGAGGGGCTCTGTTTCGAGCGTGACACGGAGGAAAAAGCTGACCCAGTCAGTGTCGTCAAATAGGACCCTGCCGATGCAGAGCTCAAACAGCAGACACCCAAGGCTCCACACGTCAACAGCGGGACCAACATCCTGCGGTGCAGTGGCATCGTCCTCGAAACTCAGCATCTCTGGGCTCTTGACGCACTCAGTCCCACGGCTCCGCTCCGTGCGACGTGGTTCGCCGGGGGCGAAGAGCAAGCTCTCGCCATAGTCAGCGAGGACGGGGCGAAAGGGCAGGCCAGAGACGTCGCTACCACGCTCTCCATCGAGCGGCTCCAGCAGGATATTGCTGCACTTGAGGTCGAAATGAACACCACCACGGGCGTGGAATTCGGCGACAGCATCAACGACGGCGGAGAAAATGCGGAGGTACAAAAGTACGGAGGACCGGACTCGCTCCGTCTTGCCCGGGACCTCGCGTCGCCAGTCGGCGAGAGACCGAGGGTACGACTGTAGAACGAGGTAGATGTGGGCATCGTCAACTCCGTAGTCGAGTAGGGTGCATGACCAGGGCTCGTCCGAAAAGGTCGCGAGGATTCGAATCTCTGAAAATGCGTCGACCACCGTGTTGCGATCACCTGGGGAGGTGGGAAGGTCGATGGCCTTGATGACAACGTTTCGAGGCCCACCAATTGAAGGCATGCGCCGCCGCGAGACGACCGAGACGATGCCCCGGGCAACGCGCCCCCCAGTCGAGCCTCCAGACACGCTGCCGTCAGTGAGAGCCGAGCCTGACTGACCGCCGTACAGTGAGGCACGAAAGAGGCAAGGGGCGCAGAGGCGAAGAAGACGCACGGCGCCCTCAGCGTGCGTTGCTGGCAGAGAGCGGCAGAAAGAGAGGAGGCCGGCCACGACACCTCGGTTTCTTGGGTGGGAGAGGTGCGCGTGAAGGAGTACGGGGAGTGCGGGGGCAGCGACATGAGACAATGAGGCGTGTTTGGCGAGGGTGCCATTGGCGGCCACAGCCATGATGAGGACAGCCGAAAGGAAGGCCTCGTGGAGGCCACGCCACCAAGTCAAGGGGCGCTGCAAGAGTGCAGCCTGATAGTGCCAGTCCGCCTCCGCACGGCGGGCAACCTCGCGCCTGGCATCACGCCGACGACGGCGCAACCTGGCCACCCGCTCAAATATGACACTGGGAAACCTGGCGATTCGAGTCCTGGAAGGTCTGTTCTGACCCACTTTTGGGACAGAGACCATCGTGCTCGTCCGACCACCAGATAGACCGACGTCAGAGCTGGCAGACTTGCGCGATGTGCTGTGATCTGCAGCGAGGGGCAACTCCCGCTCTGTCGAAGAAAGTGGAGCGAGAGCTAGTGCCGGGACGTCAGGTGGGCAAATGATGTCCTCCACCACAGCGTCAGCCGACACGAGCGAGGCGAGTGAAACGTTCGAGTCAGACTCATTACCGCGCTGGCGCATCAGACCAAATCGGCCAAGGTTCTGTCGGACACGAGCGTCCCAAGCCTCCCGACGGGACATCCGCTCACGAATCTTGTCATCCCGTTGGCTAACTCTGGCCATCTCAAATTCGTACTGGTCCATGGCCTCGGCATCGTCCTCGACGTCACCAGTCAGCTCCGGATAAGCGGGGTACGCTCCGGTGTACATGCCCCCCTTGGCTGGGCCGTGATCGCGGAAGAGCCCGGATTCCTCGTCAGCTACTGCGATGTCATCTGGCTGATGAGCCAGCACGCTTCTGTCCTCCTCGTCTTTGTGTGGAGCGGAGGAGCCAAAGTGACGGCCGGACCCAGAGTATTTGGCTTCGGTTGGCGAGGCGAATTTGGGCAACATCCCCCCCCCAACGGACCTATCGCCCATCGACTGCGAGCGCGAGTGACGGGGTGCCCTGCGGCCAACATCAGCAGCAGAAGGGGTCACAGAGCCGGCCGCGCTTGGCGGTGCCTTCATAACTGAGAGTGGGAGGACAAGCCGAGGAACCTGCATGCGCACTCCACCAGCTCCTCGAACAATGATGTCACCAGCACCAAGCTCACGCGAGGATGGGCGCTTCGACACCCCTTTTCCTGCCCCCAATGCCATACTCTGCGAGACCCGAAGAGTCTGGCCCAGCCTGCCACTGCTAGTGGCGCGGGCGCCGCCGCTGCCCGCACGGGTCGAGTGGGTTGGGTGTGATTTGGGGCCAGGGACAGAAGTCTCACGAGTACGTTCGGGGGAGGAGATAAGCGGAGAGGTCATGTGCAGGATGTTGTGTTCCAGGGAGAGGTCCCCCATGAGCCAGTTGAGCATCTCGAGCGACGTGGCGACGGAAGTTGGAGACATCACGGAAGACCCACCCCGGGGATCAGCGAGGGCACGAATGGTCACCCGAAGGTGCCCCTCGGCGCACTTGAGAGCTTCGCGGGGACGACGTGCCAAGCTGGTAAAGCAGACGGGAGTCAGGAGCGCCGGCGAGGGTTGCTCGCTGCAAGCTGGCGGCACAAGGCTGTTGCCGTGCCCAGTGTAGATGCGTACAAAGCGATGCCAGTGTACTGATGCGAGGGCAGCAAGCTTTGAGGGTTCTCCAAATGGCACAAGGTCACCAGTGAGCTCGACAGCTGCGAGGACTGCGTCGCAAGACTCGACCCTGCCTTCGGAGGCAGAGATGAGAGCGCAGGCTGCAGACGCAGCAGTGCTCTTGCCTGACTTATCAGAGAGGCACCCAAGGGCCGCAGCGCGAACTGTGTGCTGGTTGCAAGCCCCACTGGATCCTGTCGAGCTTGGCTGGGCTGCGAGGACGGACGCTAGTCTCTTCCATAGACCCAAGGCACCAAGCTGAAATGCAAGGATGTGTCCGGCCTTGAAGCTGGATTCCGAGCTTGAGAGTCCAAGGACAGCCTTGGTGTGAATGAGAAAGATGTCACGCAGGGCAGTCCCCGCTCCTGCTGGGGCATCATAGAAGCAAAGAGACATGGCGGCCTCTCTAAGCTTAGGTGTGTGCTCCCCCGTCAGCATGGCTGAGAGAAGGAAGCACAAGCCGTGTCCGACGAGGATGTCTTCAGAGCCGGTGGATTCGTCGTCTAATAGACGTGACGATAGGAGGTGGACAACACCCTCTATGGCCTGCCAGCCGTGGTGAAAGGCAGCGCTGGCAGAGCCCTGCCCGGATCCTTCCACGACGGCATGTGCCAAGGCATGAAGCTGCACCGCGATGCTCATCCGGCGGGCTGCCCAACCCGTCAAACCGGCAGCGACCGACTCAGCTAGCGCGGCGCAGGCTCCCCTGAGGGTGACATCGTTGGCCCACTGGGTGGCGTCACGGGAGGGCACGCCTGCTGTGAGAGTGACACCCACGGTCCGGACCAGCCGGAGACCCCGCTGGACCAGTAAGCACCGAAGTGCGCGGAGGAGTCTTACCTGGTCCTTTTCCAGGCCATATAGGGGCGCAACGGCCAACTCGGACCGGAGCACGCAGATCACTTCGCGGTGGATGGCAGCAGCGACATCCTGGGCCGTGGCCCCATCGAATGGCAAGCATAAGGAGGTAGAGGTGTCCCCCCCAATAGCCCGGGGCGTCGAACTGCGAGATCTGGCGTAGGGAGTGTTCCACATTGCGCTCGTCGCGCAAAGATCGGCAAGGGATTCGAGGACAGCGAGCTTTGCGAGAACAGCGTCAAACTCAGCCGTTGCGTAGGATGGCGGGGCAGGTGCCCGTCGGCGCGGGGCCCAGGTCGGCACGGGGCGCATTACTCTGTTGCTGTCGCGTGCCCTCCAAAATCGCGCTCGGAGGGCCATGGGCGACGGAATGTGCGGCGAGTCAAGGCCATAAAGTGCGTCACCAATGGTCCCATCGCCCCACACACCCAAAGCAGATGTCTCAGCCTCAGGCGCTTGGAGCCGACCAGTGGCAGATTCCGCATCAGTCTCGGAGGATGCAGTGGCATCAGCCGAGACAGCGTGGAGCCTGTCGTCGCCTCCGAGCCCGGCCGTCGCTATGGGAGACTCGAGAAGAACAGCGTCGTCGCCAATGTCGTCAGGGTCCTGGTCGACGGTAAGAAGAGGGAGGAGCGTGGCAGCAGCCTGAGCATTGCCACCGGATTTTGATCCTGCGCTTGCATCTTGAACGCGTGGGGTATCGGCCACTGTGCCTGGCCCGGCACCAGCGACGGACTTCATGTCATCGACTTCGGCCCGGAGAGGCGGGAACGGCGCTGCGAACGAGTCTCCCCCAAAGTCATCTGGGGCATCAGATCCAACGGCGAGGAGGGCTGATTCTGCCCGCAGGAGGGGCGCGATGAGGCGTCGAGCACGGGGGTTGTCGGCCACGGGACGCAGGGCGCTGGCTCGCGCGGCGAGAAGGAGAAGGTCAGCGGCAGGCGGCACGCGTGCCGCGTCTGCCTCGGCAAGGGCGGCTGATAGGCCGGCACAGAATCGGCCGACGGCCTCGGTGCGGGGGTCGGCCCCGCCCAGGACAGCAACGAGGCACTCGGCCGTTGCCGCCACCAATGCGTCGGCAAGACGTCGCCGTCTTCGCCGGCCCGTCCCCACACCGGCGCGGATGCGCGAAATGACCGGGACGATCCCAAGGAGGGCCTCAACGACGCCGCGCTCAACCCACTCGGATGACAGGAAGGCGAGGTTGGACCCGCTGCCCATGGCCGGGATCAGGCATGCTTCGGCAAGTGCGGCCCGCACCGCGCCCAGCGGGCGCATGAGCCCCCCGGCGTTGCGACCACGGCTCCGAATACCCGCCACGAGCTCGGGGATGGGACGAGCCCCACGCTGGACGAGGGACCGTGCTACTGCCCACGCGTGAAGCCGTTGGCGCACGGCACGACCTCCAGCCCAAACTTGGGCCGCCTCAGCCACGGCCAGTGCCTCAGCCAGAGAGCCCACCCGGAGCGGGCGCGCCCCTTTACGCGGCGACGCCGACACGGTTTCAGGGGGCTGGTCCACGCTCAGCGCGAAGCGGAGGTCCCCAGAGGCTGTGCCTAGTCGCTCGCCACGGTCTCCGGCGTAGATGACGTCGGCGGGGTCGTGCAGCTCAAGCGCTCCTCTCGACAGGTTGAGTAAAAGGAGGAGAGACTGCACGGTACCACGGCCCACATCCTGGGAGGGGATGGATCGGGGTGGTAAAGCGGGCAGGATATCGAGGGGGGCTGCAGAACTTGCCCGTGCATTGACGAGCGACCGTGCATTGACGAGCGACAAGGCTCAGACGCAGGCAGCTCTGGCTAGGAGGACATTCCCCACACCCATATAGTTGATAAGACGTCGCCCCTCGCTCTCGCCTTTGTCGTTATGAGGAATCCGCCGTGGGTGAAGGTGGCGACAGAGCGCCACTCTTCGAGGAGTGCCAGCAGGCGTGTGGTGGCGAGGGTCTCAGTGGGGAGAAATCCCCCGCAGTTTTCGAGGTCGGCTAGGAGAAACTCCATCCGCGGGAGAAGTGCGTCGATGGCAGCGACGAGAGCGGGCCACGATCGAGACGGAACAGTCAGCCGCGCGACGATGGCAGCGTCGGACGCCAAGAGCGATGGACGCTTATCGTCGTTCACCAAGTCTGAGCCGGCGTCAGAGTTCGTGCGCCCCGACGGGCCCGCTGCATCCCCCAAGCCCACGTCGACGTCAGCGGGGTCCACCGTTCGGCGGCTCGCCACCCGACGCAGGTCAGCATCGCCGAGGTGTCCCGTCGTCGGGGTCTGGCTAAAGTTGCGGAAGGGAAACGAGCAGTGGCGCACCGTCCGGCTCACGACAAAAGAGAAGCGGAGCACGACGTGCTGGCCCGGGACGCCCACGGGGGCCTCAAAGCTCAGGCTGTCGCGGTCGACCCACACCAGGGCCAAGGGCCGGTCCGCGCGTGTCAGCAGCTCGTCCACTGTGCTCTTTTCGCTGACGGGGAGACGGAGCTGGTTGCTTCCGTGCTGCTGCTGGTGCCACGCCCAGTTTGCGCCGCGCCCTACGGCGCGTAGCATGCGCGCCACGCCTGGTAAAGCAAGAGGGCCGCGGTGCTGAAACAGACAGCAATCACGGAAGGGGGTGGAAGTGAGGGTGGTAGTACATGGATTTTCGATGGGACCGGCCATCTCGTGAAGGGCTTATATGCCAGCAAACAAAGGGTCGCTGCCACCACGGGTCAGCAGGCCCGGCCGCGCCGGCCAGGGCTGCGCCTTCAGTGAGCCCGGGAGCTGGACGGAAGCCGAGAGATCGGGTCCTTTGGATAGTTAGGAGCACGGGAAACACTTTCTGGAGGGGAAGGGAGGGGGAACGATGGGCGCGGCGCTCTCGCGGGAACAGGCGACGCGTGAGAAAACAGGCGGCGAGACGCGGGAAACGGCAAAAGGGAGGCCGACCGGACCTCGGCACCGAAGACTCGGAAACCTCCACCTCACCTCCGCACCACCGACAGGCGAGATGGCGCGAGGAAGCCGTGAAAACGCACCAACTTTTTCCGGTCGCGCCACACGCGTCCTTACTGACTCCTTCGTCTCCGGGGGGACGGGAGAGGACGTATCGATCGCTCAAGCTGCGATGCGACGGTCGCGGCCGGGGCTCGCCGGCGGAACACGGGAAGGAATTGTTTTCATTTCGGTCCCACTTGCGGTCAACTCTGGCGTGGGTGCGCATTTCTTTCCACCCTTTGTGGGAGAAATTTGTCTTCTTTGTCCTCCGGAAGCAGACTCGGACGAAGTTCTCGAGCCGCGAGGCCGCTGGGGAGGGTCACGGCAAAAACGCCCGCCTGCGCCGCGCCCTGCTGGTTCCCCGCTCCCTCCTCTCCTCCTTCGTCTGCGCGACGCCTGAGGCGGCCCAGAGTCTTGTTCGATCTCCACCCGTCGGCGTTGTCGCCGTTCACTCCCCCAGAGGGCAGGGCCACCGGGCCTGGGACTTAAAGCGCGCTTCGAAAATGCGCCCCGGCGGCGGCGGCCGCCAAGGGGGTGGGCTCCTCCCAACTCTCCCCTTCCCTTACCCCCCCTCTCTCCTCTACCGTCCGTCGCCCCCCCAGGTGCGTGCAGAGGACCTCGAGTCGTTCTCGTCTTCCTTCCCGCGCCTGGCCTGTACGCGCCACTGGGCGCCCGAGGCTGCCGACGCCACAATGTCTGCCACGGGCGAGCTCGGCCACGGGGACAGGATCCAGGTCAAGTACGATCTCGCGGACGATGAGCGTCCCGGAGAGACGGAGCAGACGGTCTGGTGGGGCGCCACTGTCAAGGACGTGCAGGTGACGAATGACGGGCGCAAAATTTACCGTCTCCTGTATGACGCCTTCCCCGAGGGGGGGTTTGCCGACCAGGAGGAGTCGTCGATCGAGATGACGGATAGGATCGGGGCCGTCTTTCAGCTCGAGGACGACCTCACCCGGGGCGACATCCAGACGTACCGCATGGAACCCGAGGGCGAACGCGGCGTTGTCAATTGTGTGCCGGAGCCCGAGGTGATCAGTGCTGAGGACCTCGCGGCTCAGCAGGCCTACTACGCCCAGCAGCAGCACTACGGTATGGACCCTAATGCGAGTCAGACGTCCGCGAGGGGTGGGGTGGGCCGCAGTGGGTCGAGGGGTGTGACAGAGCGGGACTTGTGGCGGATTGCGCGCTTCTTGCCGGGAGGGCCGCTCAGGCCGGGGCCCTCTGCTCCACGCGACACATCCGTGTCCTCCTGCATCCTCGCCCTCGCCCCCGCCTTCCTTCACAGTGGCGTCCTGGGGCCTTCCTCGACCACCTTATCCCACGTCTCCCCCACCCTTCCCTTCCCCCCCTGCAGCTGGTCGCCCAGCAGCAGCAGTACGCAGCCTACCACGCCCAGCAGCAGGCCGCCGCCCACGCCCAGCAGCTCGCGGCTCACCAGGCCCAGGTCCAGGCGAGCATAGAGATCTGGTGACAGGACCGCGGAGCTCCGTACAGCTGCCCGGATGCGCGTCCCCGACTGCTCTGACGCCCACTCCTCTCATCCTTCCCCCGCAGGCCTACCAGCAGCAGATGGCTCAGCACCAGGCCCATCAGAACCAGCAGGGGGGCTACCAGGGCTACCAGCAGTGAGGGGGGCGGCGTTTGCGGCCGATGGGTCGAATCACCCCCTCGTCCCGACGGGCTTGCGACTTGCTTGCGCGGAGAGTGCAGGCTGGCACTTTCAAGACCCCCGAAGTCCCCGCCTGCAGAAATCCAGTAGACGATGGTGGGATCTCTATCTACCCTAATCGGGCCGGCTCGACCCTGTGCGGGCCCCGCACGGGCCGCATCGAGCCGCGGTTGCGGAACTCGGACCGTTCTCGCGACACGGCGAGTTTTTTGCGGCGCGGTGACGCTTGAGTGATCGGCCGGGTCGCATCCTTCCCCAGGGCCGTGCGCCACTCCGCGGGGAGACCGCAGGCCTGAATTCTCGTCGATGATGTGGCCTCGTGCCGCCCTCCCGCTCAATTCCACCTTCCCCCTCCTGTCTTGTTCGGCTCCATCGCGAGTCATTGAAGTCTTTGTCCCTTTCGTCACTTTTTTGACTGCAGTCCGCCTCTCATGAGCTCGGGAGTTACCACAGTCCATCAGCGCCGCGGCGCCAGCCTCGTTGTTCGCTCTGCCGACGTCAAGGTGCAGATGGATAATTTCGCCGACCCTTTCGCCACGGTCCTGCGCATTAAGACGCCCAGCGATCTCGGGGATCTCGGCGAGATGACGAGCTCGATCAAGAAGCTCGGGCTCAACGTAGTCAAGGCGTCCGTTTGGACCGAGACGCAGGCGAGGGATCAGCGGGGCCGAGGTTGGGCCGAGGCAGTCGGGCGCCGAGCGCGCAGCTCGACGGCTTAAGTGGATGGGCGACGCCGTAAAGATCGTCGAGTGCTGGCGCACCGCCTCTGCTGTCGGTCGGGGCCTGCCGAGAGCCACCTCGTCGGGGCAGCGTCACTGGCCGACGGGCTTGCTGGGCGACCTCGACAGGCGCTGAGCGCGCCTCTGAGGCCGTAGAGCGCGACTGGAGCGTCACTTGCTCCATAGTCTCACCCTCTACCTCTTTGTTTCTCCCACGCGCACCTGCAGGACTACGTCTTCTACATCACGGAGCGCGAGGGTAGCGAGAAGATCAACAAGGCATCACGGCTGGAGGAGATCCGGGCGGCCGTCGTGCGCGGCATCCTCAAGGAGGGCTCCTCCTTCGAGGAGGACTTTGCCCCAGGCTCGGGCCCAACCCCGGTCCCTGCCAGCTCGTCCCAGAGACAGTCGATCTCGTCCCCCAAGACGTCCGTCACCATCACGCCCCACGCAACGGGGTCACGCTCGGTCCTCCGCGTGCGCACGGCGGACAGGGCCGGCGTTCTGACGGGCATTGTGGGCATCCTCAAGGACCTCTCAGTCAACGTGGTGGCCGCAGAGGTTGACACAATCGGGGATCTCGTCGATGACACTTTCTTCGTTACCTATCAGGGAGAGGCCCTGTCGGACAACATGAATGCGAGTGAGGAGACGCGCACGTTTTCACGTATGTTGTCGCCCGCAGGGTACGCCCGCCGCTCCCGCTGCCGATTCTCTCGATGCCCCAGAACACCTCCGGGGTGCTAGCGTCGGTGAAAGCGCCGGTGCTGGTGCTGGTGGAGCTGCCAGCGCCGCTATCGCTGCCGCTGCTAACTCTTCCCAGCCACTGCCACTGCCTCCACCCCACCCACTCCCTCAACACCCCCGCAGGTTCTTATCGTGAACACGTTAATGTACCACCTGGGTCGCCCGGACTCGGTGGAAGACTCGTACTGAGTAGGGCCGGCGGGTGCGTGGGGGATGACGATGGATGACCAGGAGGAGGTGGACGGGCCCGGAGGAGGCAGACAAGACCGGTAGCGGTGCTCCACCTTTGAAACGTCCGAACTGCTCTGTTCTTGTCTGATCTCTACCGTCTGCCACCCCGCCC
>Ga0255754_10001073_pt1 | contig 21498 bp, 15 predicted proteins | sample 101ome_22_FD_179954 | JGI IMG/M metagenome (GOLD analysis project Ga0255754, IMG submission 179954) | Coastal salt marsh microbial communities from the Groves Creek Marsh, Skidaway Island, Georgia - 101412BT metaG (version 2) | ecosystem: Environmental > Aquatic > Marine > Intertidal zone >... | reverse complement strand
GTCACTGCACGCGAAGACACCGCGACCGTCGCCGCCGCTCGAGTCGTCGTCGACCCGCGCATCCCTCTGACGCTGGTGTCTTTTGCACTTTTTGTACTTTTTGCTCTTTCGGTACCGGTAGCGCCATTCCTCGACGACGCTCGAGAGAGACACCATGCCATCTCTCGCGTCGTCAACGACGACGACGACGACGACGACGAAACCAGAGATATCGCGACCGCGTCGCGTTCGCGCGACCCTTCGTGGCCGCGGTCGTCCGACGTCCACGAAGACGCGGGCGCAGAGAGTTCCGAATGACTGTTTCGGTTACATTGCTCCAGAGAGCAAAGCGGCGCACGCGCTGACGAATCTCTGGACCATGTGCGCGGTTCGCGTCGTCCTCGCGCAAGAGGAAGGGTACGATAATGAGGGCGCGCCTACGGAGCTGTCCAGGGCGTTGGGTGACTTTTTGCACGAGCATCCACTGCGGGATGGGCGGGAGTGGTTGACGCTGCTCATGAGCCACGAGTCAACGCTCTTGCGCTTGGCGGCGGTACGAATTATGGAAGTTCGAGCAGCGTATGGGAAGGATGATTTTGATTTTGAGCGCATGCAGAGGGAGGCGATTGATTTCGTTCACAAGGAGAACGATGCGTTGACAGTGGAGTACGTGACGAAGAGCATGTGATGTTTGTTGTATATTTTTTCGCTCGCAAAGAACGTGTAAAGTCTATTTTCCAAAAGTGTTTATTAAATGATGAAAAATCCACGGCTCGTTCGCGTGCGTTTCTACTGATACTCGGCGTCGCGACGAAGGTGTCTCGTACTCCCGGACGGTCCCGGTCCCTTGTAATCTCCGCGAAGAGGTCTGACGTCCGTCGGTGCGGTGTTGCGACGAGGGTAGCGCTTTTGCGCTCCGTCGGGTGAATCCTCCTCCATCGCATCGAGGTCCGGGATCGGACGCGATCGCTCTCCAGCGCGATGAGCGACGACGATGACATCTGGACGCTTGTTGCAGTAGTTCTTGACGGCGGTGCGGATCGCACGAGAGACTGTGCGCTCGATGGTGCTGAGCTTGGTGTCCACAGTCATTTGGTCCGTCGCCGCAATAGCGCTCGACCGTACAGATTCCAAAAGTCTACCGTCATCTGTCCACATTCCTCTAGATGTCACCCGCGCCTTGGCGCTGATTAAATTGTCACCGTTGTTTGCGATTTCGTAATCGCACACGATGATGCCTTCGACAGCGATTCTCATGCGCTCTTCGATGGCGAGATCCTCCGCCGTGCCGCTTCCGAACCCCCCGTCGTTGAACATCGTCTGTAAACGCGCCTTGCCGATGCGGTGGAAGTTGCCCATCGTTCCGTGTTGACGCTTAGACGCCAGAGGCGTGACTCCAAGCATTTCCCCGTTCCCTATCACAGTCGTGTGCATGACCCCAGATTGTCTCGCGAGCTGTTCGTGCGCTCGCAAAAACGCGTACTCCCCGTGCACAGGCAAAAAATGCTCCGGCTTGACGAGTTTGATCACTTCGTCCAGCTCATCCTTGTATCCATGACCTGATGAGTGCAAACAATCCTCGCGGCTCATTGCGATTTCTGGTCCTCTCTTGGCAATCTCGTTCATCATGCGCATGACTCTCTTTTCGTTACCCGGAATCATCTTGGCCGAGTACAACAAGAGATCCTCGGGTTGAAGCGTCAACAAACGCGAGCTACCGAAAGCCGCCTGCGCGAGCTGCGCGCGATCCTCCCCTTGTGATCCAGTGGTGACGATGAGAAGCTTGCTTGGATCGCAGTTGTCGATTTCATCAGCCGGAATGAGCTTCTCAGGGTCGATGGGAGCGATGCCCGCCTTTTTCGCCGCTTCAAGGTACGTCGTCAACGACAAACCCAAAAACGCAATCTGGCGACCCGTCGCTTCTGCAGCATCTCGGACACCGTACAGACGGTGAATGTTGGACGCAAACTGCGTGGTGATGATACGCCCGCGGTGTCCCAACACTCGACGCATGATGCCTTCGCTCACGGCGGATTCGCTCACTGTTCTCCCCGGAGAGAGCACGTTTGTGCTGTCGCTCATCATGAGCGTCACACCCTCGTTTCCGACGCGTTCCCACGATTCGCGATCGAAAACGCGCCCATCTACCGGGTTTTCGTCAATCTTCCAATCGCCAGTGTGCACGATGGTACCCGCGTCGCAACGGAAAATTAAACCGCAACAATCCGGAATGGAGTGCGTCACGCGCACCGCCTCCATGTCAAATGGACCCGCTTGAAAGCGCTCATTCATCTCAAAAACCTTGAACCGCTCGTCGTTCCAGAGAGAAAACTCCATCATTCTCCGTCTAATGAGTTGCATCGTAAACAAACCCGCGTAAATGGGTGTCGACGGATCGAGCGCCGGCACCACCCACGGCAACGCTCCAATGTGGTCCTCGTGTCCGTGCGTTATGAGCACGGCTTCAATCTTATCGCGCCAACGCGCCAAGAACGACACGTCCGGTAAAACCTTTTGAATACCCAATTCCTCGTGACTACAATTTTTTCAACAACGATCGTCAGTCTCGGTAAACGAAAAAAAGCGAAACGTAAAACGCCGTACGAAAACACGACAAAACTCAAAACGCACTCTGGAAACATCAACCCCGCGTCCAACAAAATGTATCGATCCCCGTGTCCAATCAGCATGCAGTTCATCCCAATCTCTCCCAACCCACCCAACGGAAGAATTTTCAACGGCGGGTCGTCGACGAGATCATCCACCGCCGGGAACGCCTTTTCCGCGACGTACTCGAGCGTTTGCCCAAGGTGCTGCTTCCCGTCGCTCTGTTTACGAACCCCGCCGCGTCCACGCCCGCGCCCGCGTCCACGCCCGCGTCCACGCCCGCGTCCACCGCCTCGCCCCATTCCTCTCGCCCCGCTTCGACCACCACCGGGTGAATTCGCGCGTCGCGCGCCGCCGGGACCGGGGCCACCACCCTCGGCTCGCGGGACGACGCCCGCCGCGCGCCGGTGCGTGCGCGACCGATGCTCGGGGCGTCCGATGACGCCGGCGTGTGCCCCCACGGACACCGCGGACATTGGTGAAGAAATAAAACGATTTAAAATACGTGCTCGCGCGCCGACGCGTCAGTCGGGTCGGACGCCTTCCGCGTCGCGTCGTCGCGTCGCCGGCGGACACGCGCGAGCTTTTAACCGAAATGCACTCGTCACAAACGCGTGCGGCGCTAATCCAGGAATTGGGTGAAATCGTCGCTCCACGTAGTTGTAGTTTTTGTGCGTGACGTCGCGCACGTCGGCGTCCACTTCGTCGTCGTCACACGCGCGCGCGCGTCGGTCGTGGTCGTCGATACGAAGTAGGCGGTCGTCGCGATCGAACGAATCGCCCGTCGTGTTCGGACGCGCGCGAAGTGAAGAGAAGCGAAGGCGCGCGCGAGCTCCACTCAGTTCGACTCGTTCGGGGTAGTTGCCGCTGACGCATACAATGCGGATCGGTATCGCGAGCGCGCCGAACTCGACACCCGGTCCCACGCGACGGGTGGCGACGGGTTCAAAGGGGGTACGCGGGGAACGCATCGCGCGCGATGCGTTGAGGGCTCGTTTGGGAGGGAACCGGCGGATGGGGACGGGTTTCGGTGAAGGAAGGAATGCGACGCCTTTGGGATTCGCGAAGTCGAGGGTTGCGTCGGCCGAGCGAGGAAGTCGAGCGTCGACGACGCGGGGAGAGGCGGTGGCGAACCCGGATGAGACGCGAGAAGGCGCGGGGGGTGTTGCGTTGGAAGCGGGGACGCAAAAAGTGACGTCCAAGCCCAAGGCGGTGAAGAAGGCGACGCTCAAGGAGAAGGATAAGGCGAAGTTGGAGGCGGACAGAGACTTTTGTCGAATGGTGACGAGGTATAATCCCGAGGAGATTCGCAATGAGGCGCTGAGCAGGCCGTTGGAGTTGGCGAAACGATCGGCAGAGCTTGCTTTGGTACTCGGAAAGCTGAGGAATAAGCAGGATCGATTGCAAAAGTTGGATGCGGAGGACGGCGGAACGCGTTGGGGAGAAGCAGTCAAAGAGACGCTCATCGAGCTCGGTCCGCTCTTCGTGAAGCTCGGGCAAAACTTGGCCAACAGGCCGGATTTGGTGAATGAGGACTTGATGGAGGAGTTGACCAAGCTTCAGGATCGCGTACCGCCGTTCAACTCAAAGTTGGCGTACAAAATTATAGAGGAGGAAACGGGACGCGTCATCGAGGATACGTTTAGTGAAATCTCTGAAGAGCCGATCGCTGCGGCATCGATCGGTCAAGTGTACCGAGGCAAGCTCAAGAAGGATGGTACCGACGTCGCGATCAAGGTTTTGCGACCGAATACGCGCGCGCGATGCGTCATGGATTTGTTTTTGCTGCGCGCGGCCGCTCTGCAATTTTTTGACGGTTACGCTCGAGCCAATCTCGGGTGCTCGGCGTCTCTCTTGGTGGATGAGTTCGCGGAGAAATTGCTCGAGGAGTTGGATTTCGTGCAAGAAGCGCGTAACCTTCGCGATTTTGGCTTCAATTTTCGCAACGACGTCAACGTGCAGATTCCGCCCGTGGTGAGCGAATTGAGTGGGCCGCGCGTTCTCGTGATGCATTGGCAGCAGGGCGTGCGGTGCACTCGCGAGGATGCGTTCGATGACGATGCAGCTCGCGCACGCTTTATGGTGAACGGTGTCGAAGCTGGTTTGAAGCAACTGCTCGAATTCGGGCTCTTCCACGGCGATCCGCACCCGGGCAACGTGTTGGCTCTGCCAAACGGCGACATTGCGTACGTCGACTTTGGGAACGTCGCCGAGATTTCTCGATCCAACCAAGAGAGTCTTATCGATGCGGTGGTGCATACCATGAACAGAGACTACGAAGCGTTGGCGGAGACTCTCGAAGACCTCGGCTTTTTGCAACCCGGTGCTGACATCGGACCGGTGGCCGAAGGTTTGGCCGATGTGTGGGGAGACGAAGCCCTTCAATCTCTGGCGAGCACGGAAAAGTTTTCGTTCCGGGGACTCACCCGTGAGTTCAACAAACTCCTGTACGACTATCCGATTCGAGTTCCGGAGAGATTTTCGCTCGTGATCAGATCTCTTCTGACGCAAGAGAACATTTGTCTCACGCTCGATCCAGACTTCAACCTCTTGGACTCCGCTTTCCCATACGTCGCGCGGCGTTTGCTCACTGATCCCGATCCAGCGCTTCGACTTCGATTGCTCAAGGTGGTTGTCGTCAAGGAACGCTTCGAGTGGGAGCGCCTTCGCAATCTCATCAACCTCGCCGGCGTCGGCGTCAAGGGTGGCATCAAGGTGCCCATCCTCGCCCTCGCAAAGGATGCGGCGCACATGCTCGCCACCGATAAAGAATTACGAAAGGAGCTCTTCATCGGTCTCCGAGCGGTGACGCTCGCCGAACACTTCCGTGAGGCCTTTTCTCTCGGTTGCGTTTTGCTTTCAATCGCCATTGGTCGCGCCACACAACCATTCTTCGATCTCATTCGCGGCTTGAAGCGTCGATTCTTCCCATCGAGGTCGCGTCGGCGCGCGCGCGCGGCGGCAGCAGCAACAGCCAATCAAGCGCGCGTCGCGACGACGTGATCCCGCGTCGTCGACGCGCGCTCGCGCATTCGCAAATTTGTTCAAAATACTTGTAAATGATAACGACAGCGGCTAAATTTGTTCAAAATACTTGTAAATGATACCATGGCGACAGCGGCTCTCGAGTCGAACGAACAAGACGTTCACCAACCTCAGTCTGCGTCGCGTCGCGCGATCGATGTCCGCGTCTCGTCGAACGCTCGACCGCCTGGGCGTCGACCGCGACCTCGTCGCTAAGCTCGAGTCTCGCGGGTGTCGCACCGCCGAAGACGCGCTCAATCGGTCGCCGCTCGACGTCGTGGAGCTTGCGGATTGTTCCCACGCTCGGGCGAGAAGATTCCTCACTGCGGTCGCGCGTAGCGTCGCGCCCAAGCCAATCACGGCGTTCGATGCGTTGAAACGCTCAAAATGGTTGCGCACGACGCTTCCCGAGCTCGACGACGCCCTGGGTGGGGGGTTATCCGTTGGAGGCGTGACAGAGGTGGTCGGCGCGGCGGGCGCCGGGAAGACGCAGTTGTGTTTGAGCGCGTGCGCTTCCGCTGCGGCGCCAATCAGCGCGAATGGGAGCGATGGTGGGGTTGTTTACGTCGATGCAGAGAGAAAGTTTAGCTCGACGCGATTGGCGGAGATTGCGAGAGGGAAATTCGGAAGCGATTTCGCCTCGGACGAAGCCGTGAATGAGCTCGCGCGTCGCGTACAAGTCGTGACTCCGACGAGTTTGACGGATTTGGCCAAACGGTTGGAGGCGTTGGAGGAAGCCATCATAGATCACAAAGTGCGGTTGGTCATCATAGATTCCATCGCGCATCTCGCGCGCGGTGAGTTTGGTGGAAGGGAAAAGGTGGTGCAGCGGCAAAGCGTTTTAGGCGCCGTCGCTTCGACGCTCAAGCGTCACGCAGAGAAGCACGAGTTGGCGGTTTTGGCGGTGAATCAAGTGACGACACGATTAGGAAGCGCGGTTAAACACGCCGCAAACGGAGAAGATGGCGGCTTTGTCGAGGACGACGGGGGTGGAGGGGATTCAGAATCGACGGGAATCACCGCCGCACTCGGTACGAAGTGGGCGCACTGCGTCAATACGCGTCTCGTGTTGGACGTCGCCGATTCGGGAGAGCGAACGATGAAGATTGTGAAAAGCCCAATCTGCGCGTTGACCGCATTTAGATACTACGTCGACGGACATGGATTGAACATTAGCGAAAAACTTGACTCGAGTGCGATGCGCGAATCCGAGGCAAACGTGCACGCGCGCGTGCGATAGAGAACATGAATTTTAGACTGCGATTAAATGTTTGTTGTAAACTGTAAACCAGCGAAAAGAATGAGACACTAGCGATCATCGCGGTAAAACCCAACTTCGGTGATGTGCAGCGAAAACGGCCCAACCTGCGACGCGTCACCCTTGAGAATCATCAAGCCGAACTCGCGCAACCGAGCGCAATCCACCGGCGGACGAACGACGACGCGACCCATTCTCTCTGGCGTCGAAAACGCCGAAAACGGGATCTTAACCCGTCCGAGCTCGTTCGTCACCGTGAACGCCACCTTGAAATTAATCTGGTCGTACATGCAATCCTCATCCTTCAATATGAACAACCACGTTTTCTTTGCGCTCGCAGCGTCGCCTGCTTTCGCGTCCAAGTAAACACCGGCAAACGCGCTCGCGTCCTCATCGACACCCGCGCGAACGCTCGCAAACCCACCATTACGCTCGAGCGAGACGTTCCCGACGAACATCCCGCTCCCATCGGCGTTCGTCGCGAAGAACCCGTCCGACATGCCTCCCATGACACCGTCGTTTAGCGAACGCCATGCGCTCGCGTCTGACCGCTCGCTCGTAAACCGCATCAACGCCTTCTCGCACGAACCCGCACCCGCACCCGCCATGGAAACGAACGTCCTCGGTCCACGCCCGACGCCCAAATCTGCGTTCAACATGGCCCGCATCGCGACGTCGTATGCGTTTCTCAATGCGTCCCAGCGCGTTTCGGCGCTCTCCGCCGCGTCGTGCTTGGCCGCGCCTTCCGACAACGCCTCCACCGCCGACTTCCTCGCCGCACCCTCTTCATCCGTCTCATCCGCGTCCGCCGTGGTGAGTCGTTCTAGCACGCGTCCGAGCGCGCGTCTCTGCGTCTCGTTCCGTCCATCCGCGTCACCCGAGAGCGCGTACACGCGTCCAGACGTCATCGCGTTCCCGAGCGTTTCAAGCGCGGCGCGCAGAGTGTACGAGGACATTTCACCGTTCGTCGACGACGCGCGGACGGTGGCGGCGCGGTTGTGAGGGCGTCGGACGCCGGGAGACGGGATCGCGGTGCGGGCGCCGAGCATGCGTCGCTTGCGCGCGTCGGCGTGTGAGGTGACCAGGGGAGTTGGGATGGTTTTTCTCTACCCACTGCGATGTTGAGTTACAAATGTCTACGGTTTTTGAGCGCGTCTCTCGCGCGTCGAGTGAGCGATGCGATGTACTCGTTCTGTTTAGACGTCGAGTCGGACTTTGCGTCGTTGTCGGCGTCGTTTTCGTCGAGACCGAGGGAAGAAGACTTTTTCTTCTTGCGCGATTTGGACGATTTGTTGGACGAAGCGGCGACGATGCTCTCACCGTCGAGATCAGTCTCGTCGCTCACGAAACCGGCGGTGAGCTCGGCGTCGGAGAGGGCATTCGATCCGGCCCAGGCTGGGATGGAGCCATCGGTCTCACCGGCGGAAGACTTTGAGTCGCCATCGTCGTCCTTGTGTTTATCGGCGAGCGTCAGGCCTTTGGACATTCGACCCGCGAGCGTCAGCTTGTCATCAGAAGAACTCTTCTTCGACGTAAGGCTCAACAAATCGAGCGAGTCGAGTGCAGAAGCGCCGTCCTCATCGTCATCGTCGGCTTCGTAGCTGGCCTCTTCATTGTCGCCACCCATCAAACGCGTGTCGAGCGAATCCTCTTGGCTATCCGCTCCATCCAAGCTAATTCCCGCATTAAACCCATCCAATCGAAGCGTCTCCTTAGACAACTTTGAGCTCGGCATCACTGGGTAATCGAAGAGCGTCGAGTCCGAAAGTTCGGACTCACCTGTTGACGCGACGTCATCATTTCTACCGTCCCCACGCGAGAACACTGGCCGGAGCGTGTCGACAATGTGGCCCGCGGCGGCAGCCGCCGTCTTGTCAATTCTATCCTGCGTCACGCCCATGGCGTAATTCGATTGAATATTAGCCATGAGCGCCGCCAAATCTCTTCGCATCGCCTGCAGCTCATCACGTTGTCTCCGGGACTCCTCGTAGAGAATGAGCTTGGAGACGTCGTCGTCCGCGCGTTTGGCGCGTCTGGACGAACCAATCGCCGCCGTGTCGTCTCCGTCATCAAAGAGCGAATCTCGCGCCAAGACGCGAGCGATACGCTGCGCCATCTTCTCGTCGTGTTCTACCAAAGCGTCAGCGATAATCTTCGTGTTTGCGCTCGTTGGCGCCGCAGCATCCGTCGCCGCCGCGTTCAATTCAGCATTTTGTTCAACGACCTCTGTCGACATGGCTGTGAGCGCCGACACGAGCTGCGCCGCGATTTCATCCTTGGATAGCTGTGGATTGAAAGGTGGATGCGACGCACCCTCGAGCGTCGATCCAACGTTTGCGGACTCGTCGCTCGTGCCCATCTGAGACATGATCATGTCCACCACCTTGCCGGCGATCGCCTTGGCGTCCGCCTTGGGTACGAGGGGCTTGATTATGCGCGAAGACGACGATGAAGAAGCGTCTCGACTATCCAATCTATGATGTCCGCGAGAGCGCGCCGACGACGACGCGCGCTTGGGCAAGTCACCATTATTTTTGTCGTCGACTTCGTCGTCCACGACGGAGGATTTAGCCTCACCGGTGTTCGCAAAAAGGGAATCGATATCCAAAGGATCATCTGGTTCCGCCGGCTCGGGCATGGGATCTGGTTCAGGACTCGGCGTCGGTTCGATGTCGTCGTCTCCTTCGCTGTCATCGTTACGGCTGTCAGATGCTCCGCTGAATTCCGTCCACGAAATGTCTTCATGCTCCTCTGGCTTCTCCTCGACGGTCGCCGGTTGCATCGCCTCGAGCGGCGTCGATTCCTCCGCCGGCTCCCACGGCGCCGCTTGTTCATTCGGAACCTCGAACGCGCTCGGCTGCTCTGGTTCTTCTTGTACCGTCGGCTCGAACGCCTGTGGTCCGAAGTTTGGTTGCGGCGCGAAGGCATCGCCGCCGTCGCGGCCGTCAAAACGCGTCGGCTCTTCTGGTTGCACTCTTTGCGGTTGGAACTCTTCCGGCATCGGCTCCGTCTGCTCCGGATCGGCATACCTTGCCTCCTGTTGCTGCATCATGTCGTAATCTCTCGCCATGGCGCGCGGAGATTGTCGAGTATTGAAATCCACGTTTGCTCGCGGCTCCCCTGATGCGTCCAACGAGTTGATCATCTGTTCAAGTTTATCCTCTGCTCGCACTGTCTGAAGCTCAGACGACTGCCCACCGGAGTGCTTCTTCTCCTTACCAATTGCCGCCGTCTGCCGTGCCGCCGCGCGCGTTTCAAACAACGCGGATTCATACGAAGTCAACGGCTTGCGCGGCGGCGGGTCCTGCGTCATATGCGTCAGCGGATTTGGATCATCCACTGGCACCGACGTTCTTCGACCATCCGGCGAAGTGAGCTCTCTAAATTCACCCTCAACCGCGGGCGCGGACACCCCAGCGCTCGCTCCGTTCGCCATGAGCGCCTTAACGACGCCATCGAGCTCGTCCACCGTGCTCGCTGCCCCCGTCGGCAACGCCTCGCGCGCCTCGGGCACGACGTTTAACAATTGCTTGGACAACTTCGCCACCGTCTGCGACGATGTATTCGGATCAAACATCGCGTTACGAATCTGCAACCTCAACGCTCGCAACGCCATCATCTGATTCGCCGTCGGCGTCACGCCCGTGAGCGCGCTCGGATTCGCCTCGCCCAAGCTCGCGACGCCCGAACCGGTGTCGCCGCCTCGCCCGCGCCTCGCCGCCCACCTCGCGATTCCGGCGTTATGCCCCGTCGTCGTCATCATCTCCGCCCCGGGAACCGGACGCCATTTCTCTTGCAGGGTCTCACTCTTTTGCGTCCAAACCCCAACGGTAGCCGCGCACACCACACCACACGCCGCCGCAGCCACCGCCAAGCTCCTTCGAGTCGCGCGCGAGCGCTCTCGCGTTTTTCGGTCTTCCCGCGTCGACGTTGATGATGATAACGATCCCGCGACTCCCGAAACCGCGTTCGTCATCCATCCCGCGCCAGTATCACCACCATCGTCGTCGTATCCACCGCTCGTCGACGCGTCCCGTCCCAACAGCGCCGCGGATTCCCCGCGTTCGACGTCCCCGCCGATCGTTCGAACCATCCTTACGATGGTTGGGTGTTGAACGAGCGGTTGCGAGGATGCCGACGCCTTTACGTCACTGACGTCACCGACGCCACACACACGAACGAACGCGAAGTACTGGCGGTATCTAGAGACACTGAATCCGCCGCTCCGCGTCGCTCGTCGCTCGTCGCTCGTCGACCTCGTCGACCTCGTCGACCTCGTCTGAAGCGCATCAGGGTGTTGCGCGATCCACGCCGTGTGCTTGAGACTTTTCAAAAACGAGTCACCTTTGAAAAGCGTAACATTTTAACATGTTCATGGTGTATAAACTTCTAATATATGTAAAGTTGATGTGTGTCGAGTTTATGAGTGCAAATTCCATATGTGTATTTAGTATACCTAGGGTTGTGGTTGTGATTTTTTGACTTTGAATCGAGCTGTCTGCGCGTTGGTTTTCGCGTTCGTTCGAGTTCGTCAGCGCGCGACGCCGTCGGACGTTCGGCGCGTTCGACGCGCGCGAGTGCGTGTGCGCGTGGCGATTGCCGTGCGTCGTTGCGTCTCGCGCGTCCGAGAGCGCGTCCGAGTGTTGAACTCACGGATAGGACGACGACGAGAGGATGAATGAAAATCAACCGAAAGGGACACGGGGCGACGACGGTGACGACGGTTCGGCGGCGCGGGGACCGACGACGTCGTGCGCCGGGGTTCGACGGCCGTTCGTGTCGCCGATGCTCGCGGGCGGCGCGGCGGCGGTGCGACGGCCGTTCGTATCGCCGTTCGTCGGGAAGAGTGGGGCGACGACGAACGTCTCGACGGGCGCGTCGGCGCCGGCGCGCAAGCGGGTCAAGGCGTCTGGTATCGCAGATACTGGTGGCGCGGCGACGGCGAAAGACTCCACCGGGACGCATTCTTCGCGTCGGTGTTTTGTGGCGTTGTACGCCAAACGCAAGGCGGGCGGTGGCGGTAAACAACGAAGCGCCAAGACGTTTATGGATGGCGTCGTTTGCGTCGATGCGTCGACGAACGTCTCGACGTTGTTGGACATGCAAGGTAAACGCGTGGCGAAGGCGAACGCCGGGACGATTATCGAAGGGACGACGACGAGCATCAGTAATTACGAAGTGGAAATCATGGAACCGGTGAGCGAGGCGGATGTTGAATCAGGCGCCGTGTTTTCTCGAGGTGGATGCGTGGCGCCGCCGCGAGTCGACGTCGACGAGACGCCTCGCGGGGGGACGATGCACCCCGTTCTCGCCGCCAACGTTGCGCGTCCGATGGTTCCAGTTTCCGCGTCGAACGCGGTACCAAAAGTATCCGTCCCCGAGACGCCTTTACATAGCGATGCCGCCGAAGGAGCTTTGGTTTTGTCCACGCTAGACACTGATTTTCATCGTCGAGACGTCAAGACAAGCTGCGCCGTCGTCGTCGACCCATTCATCGCCAAGTTTCTTCGTCCGCACCAACGCGATGGGGTCAAGTTCATGTACGAGTGCGTCATGGGTCTTCGCGCGTCGGTGCACACGAACAAGGCGCACACCGGGTGTTTGCTGGCGCACGAAATGGGATTGGGCAAGACGCTGCAAGTCATCGCGCTCATCTGGACGCTGTTGAAACAAAGCCCATTCAAACGCGGCATGCCGACGGTGAAGCGCGTCATCGTGTGCGTCCCGGCGTCACTCGTGGGTAACTGGGCGGGAGAGTTTAAGAAATGGCTCGGCGATGTGCGAGTGGAACCGAAAATAGTTGAAGGCGGAGACAAGCTTGCGCGAACAAGCTTTGAAGAATTTGGACGGGCGGCGCAGCAGCGCTACAACGTGCTCATCACCTCGTACGAGACGCTTCGAGCGCAAGCCGATGTCTTGGTGAATGCAAACATTGATTTGTTGGTGTGTGACGAGGCGCACAGGTTGAAGAACGCGACGTCCACGACCAAGGGGGCGCAAGCGCTTGGAGCGCTCAAGTGCCGTCGACGCGTGCTGCTCACCGGAACGCCAATTCAAAATGATCTCAATGAATTTTTCGCCTTGCTAGACTTTGCGTGTCCGGGATTGATGGGTGATTTGGCATCGTTTCGACACATTTATGCCGCACCGATTGAGCGCGCGAGCGAGCGAAGTGCGAGCGAAGATACGAAACGCATCGGCAACGCTCGCCGCGAAGAAATTGCGCGGCTCACCGAACCATTCATTCACTCTCGGAAAGCGGACGAGATCAACACGGCGCTTCTACCGCCTAAGACCGAGTACGTCGTCTTTATTCGCTTGAATGAAGAGCAAGAAAAGGCGTACACGGCGGAGCTCAGACAGAAGATTACGCAGTCCATTCTCGGTCGTTGCGATTCAGACGCGACGTCGACGCTCGCCGCGATTCAGAATTTGCAAAAGCTGTGCAACACGACGCGCCTCGGCACCGCCGCGCGAGACGACACTGCCCCGTTGGTTGAGTCTTCGAGCAAGTTTAAAGTGCTCAGTCAAATGTTGCGCGCGCTGCCCAAGGGTGAACGCATCGTGATCGTTTCTTGTTTCACCACGACGCTTGATTTCGTAGCAGAATTGTGCTCAGAAATGGGCATGGATTTCGCGCGATTACAGGGGTCAACCCCTCCGAACGCCCGGTCGGACATCGTGCGCGTCTTTAACAAATCAGGAAAAGTCCTCCTTTTATCTACCAAGGCGGGCGGTACGGGGTTAAACCTCGTCGGCGCTTGTCGTTTGGTTTTGTTAGACTCTTCGTGGAACCCGGCGGACGACGCGCAAGCCATGGCGAGAATTTGGCGAGATGGACAGACGAAGCCAGTCTCCATCTATCGGTTTCTCTCCACGGGTACGATTGAAGAGCGCATGTTTCAGCGCCAAGAGCTCAAGGGATCGCTTGCGCGCACGCTCGGGTTTAAATCCACGAGCAACGCGAGCGGAGGGAGCAAGATGGGTAGTTCGTCGTTTACACAAGCCGAACTTCGCGATTTGTTTTCCTATGTGAAGGGTACTCGATGCGATACAGCCGATCGCATACTCGCCATGAGCGGCGAAGATATTCCACGCGAGCACTGGCAGAATAATGCCGCGAAGACGACGAGCGATGCGTTGCTTTCGAGCGCCGTCGAGGACGAACTCATCACTTTTGTCTGTCAACTTCCGAGCGCAAAACGTGAAGAAAGCGAAAGCGAATAAATGAATGAATGAATGAATGAATGATTGAATGATTGATTGATACTTGTACAAAATGCTGTAGATGCTAACTACTGTAGAAATGAATTTGATTGAGTGATGTAACGTCGCGTCGATTATTAGACGCCTCGAATCCAAGACGAAACTTCCTCTGAAAGACGCTCGACGCCGGCTTCATCGCCGAGCGCAAAGTCCCCGACCAATCGTTCGAACGCCGGGGAAAGGTTCAGACCTTCCGTACTAAAGTACACAGGCGTGAGGTGATTGCCAAAGGGAAGATCGCGCTTGTCGACGCTCCCGGGATACACTTGGAAGCGTTCGTTCAGAGCGTCGACGAGTTCGGCATTTTGATCCAAATCGTCATCTTTGAATTTCACCAATCGCGTCCGTCTCGACGCAAACCTGTGGCGAACGCGGTCCAGGGTCTCCTCTGGTGAGGGTTTGAAATCTAGCCCCGCCGCTTTGGCCGCGCGCTCCGCGAACGCGGCGAGAGACGGTAAACTTTTCAAAAAATCGGCATTCGCGCCGCCGCCCTCTTCGGCGCGCTTCTTTAGCAACGCGCGCGCAAACTTTTCAATCAACCTCACCGAATCTGTCGCGTCCGCGTTATTGAACGCAATCAAAAAGTGTCCCGCCGTCGCATCGCTTGCACTCGAACGCGACACCGTCACCGTACCGCTCTCCGCGTCGACATCCAACACCTCTTCGTTCGACGCGTCGTCCTCGCACGCCGCCAACGCGTGCAGTTTACACCCGAGCGAATGACCAACCCGAAAAGTCGGCGCCATCTCCACCGATAACCCCTCGTTTTCACACAACCGCGCTCTCGCTTTCGAATACATCCTCGCGCACGCCTTGGACACGGCGTCGTGATCGACTCCGAGCTCGAACGGCGTGCACACCACGCACACGCCGACTTCGTCCGCGACTCTTCCTAGAAACGAATCGTACGCAATCTCCGGATACGACCCCAACACCGCCCCACCGATGAAGTGTACGAAGCCCCACGGGCGTTTATCTCGCGGCAATCGCGCGCGCGCGCCCTCGACGTCCATCCACGTCGGTCTTTTATCGTTTTTGCGACGTTCGTCAGCAATCTTTTGAAGCGCCGATTTGAGCTGAACAATCGAAGTCACGTCGTTCGACGACGACGACGACGACGACGACGATGTCGACGCGTGAATCGTCGCGCGACGCGTCCGAGACGTCGCCGGTCGCGCGTGCACCGTCGGACCCGTCGCGACGCGCGCGCGGGAGGCGAGGACGGGATGCGATGCGTCGCGCATTTCCGAGCAACGAAAAGTGACGAACTGTCTCGTCGTCACTTTGCGAACCGTTCATGCCGCTAGGTAAACGCCAAGACCTCGGCGACGCCGCGTACGCCGGATGTGAGAGCGCTGCGGCTGGCGTGCGCGACGATCCCGCTGAGGCACTCGCGCGCGCGCACGCCGGTGGGTTTGATTTCGTCGTCGTACCGTGCGCAAGGGATGAGTGCGCAGCGCTGGATGGCGACGCGTACCCGACGACGCCGTTCGCGCACAGCGATACGGTGTTGAGCTCGGAGGAGTGGTCAACGCGCGTGGTTCTTCGTGCGTCGACGACGATCGAGGGTGAGGCGCGCGCGGTGGAGGAAGCAGCGGCGGCGGAAGAGAACGGCGCGGATGGCGAGGCGGCGCGAGCGAAGTGGACGGCGGCGTTGGCCAGAGAGTTGCGATGGGCGGCGCACGTCGGCGCGCATGCGTACACGTTGTCGTTGACCGCGATCGGGTGTCAGGGTTACGACGCGGTGTTGCTGTCGCAGGTGTTGTCGGAAAATCTTCCCGGGTTGACGCACACCAAGACGTGGCTTCGCGTTCGAGCGGAGGATGAGTCAGACTACGCAACGTGGACGTCGGTGTGCGCTGCGCTCGGGCATCACTCGAACGTGTACGCGCTCATAGATGTGTCTGCGAGCGCGAAGAATCATCTGGGTAGCCCTCTCGAGGGTGATCGATGGAGGAAATGGTTGGGAGAACGAGTCGGGGCATGCGCGCTTCGCATCGACGCTTTCAGTCGTAACGCCAGAGGATTTCCAGTTTTGCCGAAAAATTTGCAAAGGGTTGTTCGAGAGCTGTTCAAGCACAACATTCAGATTGTGATTAGCGATAGAGACGAGCGAGGCAACCGCATTGACGCGATTAAACCGGGAGATATCGAAGGTGATGAAGATCGAATGGACGTCGACGCCGCGCACCCTCTTCGACTGTACTGGGAATACATCGTGCACCTGTTTCGAGGCGTCGAGGAAGCGACAGAGCAGGAGTTGTTGGAGATGCCGTACAGAGATTACTTGCAGGCACCGCTTCAACCGTTGATGGATAACCTGGAGAGCGTGACTTACGAGACTTTCGAAAAAGATGCGAGCAAATACATCCAGTACGAGGAAGCGGTTCGATGTGCGTTGTTGGATTTAGTCAACGAAGACGAAGAAGGCTCTGTCATGGTTGTCGGTGCGGGTAGAGGGCCGCTTGTTCGAGCATCTCTGCGCGCCGCGGAGCGGGCGCAGAGACGCATCAAGGTGTACGCGGTGGAGAAGAATCCAAACGCAGTCGTAACGTTGCAACATTTGGTTGTGCGGGAAGGCTTGCAGGACAAGGTGCAGATTTTTCCAGGCGACATGAGAACGTGCGCCCTCGACTTAAATGTTGACATCCTCGTGAGTGAGCTCCTCGGGAGCTTTGGTGACAACGAGCTGAGTCCAGAGTGCTTGGATGGCGCGCAAAGGTTTCTGAAACCGACGGGAGTGAGCGTTCCTCGTTCGTACGAATCCTTTGTAGCGCCCATTACGGCGGCCAAGTTGTACAACGCCGCCAAGGCTCAAAACGATCTCAAATCTCTGGAAACACCCTACGTGGTGAAGATGCATAGATTCTATAGAGTAGGGAAACCGCGACGGGTGTGGGAGTTTGTGCATCCGAATAATGCGAAGGTGATCAACAATGAACGCTGCACGCGAATTTTGTGGCGTGAAGAGGAAGCCGTTGGTCCGGCGACGATTCACGGCTTCGCGGGGTACTTTGACGCGCTCCTGTACGACGGCTCTTCTGGCCACGTTCGTTGCAGCATACATCCAGAAAACCACACCTTGGGACCGAGCGGCGAGCTCATGTTCTCTTGGTTTCCGATATATTTCCCAATTCGAGCACCCATCGTAGTGAACAAGGACGACGTCGTGGATTTTACGATTTGGCGCAAAGTTGACGGATATAAAATGTGGTACGAGTGGGTCGTGTCGTCGCCGAGACAGTGCAACATGATACACAATCCTAATGGGCGTTCTTATTGGATCGGGTTGTAAATGAGGTTCGTGGTAGCGTCGCATTGATAGTTTCACTGTAATTTATAACATTTCGTCTGAGTCGGACAGTCTTAACGGGGCGAGCCCACGTTTTTGTTTTCCACCACCGCCTCAGTTTTCGTGATGATGTTCGACAGCTGATCGATAGCGTCAGCAATCAAACTCGTCGGTAAATCTGTCATAAGTTTCGTCGCCCCCATGGTTAAACACTCGCCGTTACTCCTGTACAAGCTGATGGGCGCATTCGCCGGATCTGGTTGCCATTTGCTTTGGAGAGTCGCCTTTTGAACCAAGTCGTGATCCTCCATGAGCGAAGAAGCGACGCAAAACGCAGAGTTCGCCCCAGTCTGCCAGAGTCGCTCGTGGCGCACGTCCCCGTCGCTGGTACACACACAATATTTATACTCGTACACGACATCCGTTTGAAGCTGTACGAATCCCTTGTGTACGTCGTTTTCGGCGTCATAAGTCATCACATCCCCTTGTTGCGCGTCCCAGCTGTTCCAGGATCCCACAATGACGACGAACTCGCCGTCTCCAAGAGCGGGAACATCCTGGACGACAAACTCGTGCTCGAATATCGGGCTCTCTTCAGTCACCATGTGGCTGAGACGGCGTAATTCGTTCACAGTCGACACGATGTCCGTCACTACCGAGTCCAAATGCACAAAGTTTGCCATCGCGTCGGCTGCTTGCGACTTTACTTTTGTGAGCTCGGACGAGAGTTCGTCATTCTTCGATTTCGCTTCGGCGAGTTCGCCGGCGTACGATCTCTTGGAGTCTTCAATCAGCGCGACTTTCTCATCAATCTCGATTTGAAGAGCTGCGACTCTTTCGTTGAGTTCGGCAACCAAGTCGGACGCATCCGAGTGCTCGCTCTTGGACATTTCGAGAGCAGAACGCACCGAATCGCGCTCCTCGCTGACAGCCGTCAACTCACGCTTAAGAGACTCTTCCGAGCTCAAAGCCGTCTCGAGCTTTTCTTTGAGCGCCGCGACGTCGCCGGACACGCCTTCGTGCTCGCTCTTGGACATTTCGAGAGCAGAACGCACCGAATCGCGCTCCTCGCTGACAGCCGTCAACTCACGCTTAAGAGACTCTTCCGAGCTCAAAGCCGTCTCGAGCTTTTCTTTGAGCGCCGCGACGTCGCCGGACACGCCTTCGTGCTCGCTCTTGGACATTTCGAGAGCAGAACGCACCGAATCGCGCTCCTCGCTGACAGCCGTCAACTCACGCTTAAGAGACTCTTCCGAGCTCAAAGCCGTCTCGAGCTTTTCTTCGAGTTCGGCAACCACGCCAGACGCATCTGAGTGCTCGCCTCTGGATGCTTCGAGAGCCGATTGAAGCGACGCGCATTCGTCGCGAGCGTTGACGATTTCTCGCTTGATGGACTCCATTTCGTTAGAGAGCTCGCGTTTGTTTTCCTCCGCTTCTTCGAGTGCCTGGCGCGAGCGCGCGAGCTGTTCATTGGCATCCTTTGAAGCCGCCGATGCGTTTTCAGACACAAGTCGCTCTTCCTCGTAGGCACGCTTTAAATCCGCAAGTTGACCGACGAGGTTCGAAATCTCGGTATCCTTGGCGCTGATTAATTCGCGCAATGCTCTCTCGAGTTCTTCAAACTCGGCCCGGTCCGATTCGATGCGCCGCTCAAACTCTGAGGCGCTCGCTCGACTCTTGGTCTTTTCCGCTTGCAAACGCTCCGCCCACTCTGCCGAGAGCGCATCCGTCTTCGAGTCGTGCTCGAGATTGGCGCGTTTCAACTCATCGAACGGCGATACAAACTTTGGATCCACTTCTGTGAGCATGCTGAGAGCCTTGTAAACCGAGGCGACGATTGCATATCGCTCGTAATACGCGAAAATAGCCGCCGCGATGACGGACCCGCCGACGAAAGCCGTCGTCAACGTTCCACCACTCTTCTCGCGCCCGCTTGCGTTTTCCACCTCGAGCGCCTCCTCCGACATCGCATCACTCTCAACAACCCCTTCGGAATACTTTTTTCCGTCACGATCCCCAATCTCCAACCCGAGTTCGAACGCCGCGAGCGTCGCCGCCGTCTGAGCGTCCTCGACGCTCGCCACGGCGCTCGTCTGCACCGCCGCCGCCCCGCGCATCGTCTTCCAAGGTTTCCACGGCGCATACTGCGCCCCGAACCCCATCGCAAACATCAAAACCATTCCAAACATCCCTCCTTGTCGCACTTCAGACATCCATCGCGCGTCCGCGTACACTTTCCCATTTGACTTTTCCGCGACGGCGCCAGCGTCAGCGCCAACCGCTCGCGAACGCATTCGGGTCGATGATCCATCATCAACAACATCAGCACGTGTTCGCCCCGCATCCGTCGCGCGAACACTCAATCGGCGCGCGCGGCGCCTTCGCCGCTCCGACGCCCCACTCGGACGCGCGCGCGCGGCGCAACCGGCACTGGTCGCGCGCGCGTTCTCACGCGTATGACCAGCCTCGAACCGTCGCACACACGACGCCCGCATCGTTCCCACACCACGCAGCGTCGCCATGATTACTCTCGAACACACAAAAATATCCTCGACGAAAACGTCACGAAGGGCGCGCGCGCGTCGTCGCGCGCGTCGTCGCGCGCGTCGTCGTCTGGTTGACGAAACGAACGGCCGAATCGTGTTGCGTTCACAGTAAATGTTTTTCCGGGTGTTTTGTATGTATGTATAAACAGTGTGATGTGTTGGAACGACACTCGATTTTTTCATCAGCTGGATGACTTTGTTGGTTCCACAGACCGCGGCGACTCGCGCGCGAATCGTCATGTCGACGCCGGTTCAACGGACGACGACGAGGCGCGGTGGAAGCGCGACGACGACGCGATGCGGTCGACCGAGGACGACGACGCGATGCGCGGCGATGCGGCGGGATGGTGAAGGACGAGAAACGATTATTGGTGGTTTCGGACGAAGGGAATGGGTGACGGCGTCGCTCGGGTTATTGGTTTCGACGTCGAGCGAGTCGAAAGCGTCGTCGAAAGCGTCGTCGTCCGAGTTTTACTCGCGTTGGTCGTACAGTAAACCGTCGGATATCGAGGCGTACGTGGAGGCGAACGCGACAAAGGGCGACGCGAAGAGCGTGCTGGACGCGTACGACGCGTTTGGAGAGTACTTTCCAATGTACAAGCTCGGCGCGGAAAAGGTGGGCAAGTACGACGAGGTGTTGGAGTCTTGCGAGACGTTGGAGTGCGTCGTGGAGATTGGGACGTTTTTGGGGTACTCGGCGATCGCGACGGCGTCGAGATTGGCGAAGAGGAGCCCAGAGAAGGGTCGGCTGCTGTGCGTGGAGTACGAGGAGAGACACGCCGAGGTGGCGCGGTGGGCTCTCGATTTCGCCGGGTTGAGCGATCGGGTCACCGTGTTGACGATGGCTGGGAGCGATGCGTTGGAAGATGCGAGGGCGTTCGTGGATGCGGTCAAGGGGAAGGGTGGACGAACCGACGTGTTGTTTCTGGACCACGCCAAGGAGCGGTACCTTCCGGATTTACAACTGTACGAAAAGGCGGGAATCGTGAGCTCGGGGACCGTGGTCGTCGCGGATAACGTCGTCTATCCCGGTGCACCGGGATTTTTGGAGTACGTGGACACGACTGCGGGACGGTACGATACGCGTCTCATCGACGCAATGTTTGAGTACGATCAAGTGTGGAAGCCCGATTGGATACCGCAAAAGGACGCGCTGAGCGTGTCGCTCAAGCTATAGAGAAATTAAAGCGCGCTATCTTAGCAATTTCAAAGTCTAGAATTGTAAAATGATTGACATCATTGTAGCCACCGCGAGGACTAAAGTCGCGCTCGTACTTATGGGTGTCGCCGCCGAAGAGACCGTTTTGTTGTTGGATGGCGACGCCGCCGTGTCGCCCAAATCGGTCAGTGTAAATAAATCGACACGCTGGATTTTTAATCGCGTTTTGTCGAAACAGTCCTGTTGAGAGCGAAACGAGTAGCGGTTGTCTGGATTTGATTTGGATTGGTTTCGTTACAATCATATTGTCGTCATCGTCGTATCGCGAACACTACTTTGTGTGATGATCGTGTATTCGTTTCATGCG
>Ga0255754_10001061_pt1 | contig 21605 bp, 30 predicted proteins | sample 101ome_22_FD_179954 | JGI IMG/M metagenome (GOLD analysis project Ga0255754, IMG submission 179954) | Coastal salt marsh microbial communities from the Groves Creek Marsh, Skidaway Island, Georgia - 101412BT metaG (version 2) | ecosystem: Environmental > Aquatic > Marine > Intertidal zone >... | reverse complement strand
GTGTTCCATCTGATGAAACATAGGAAACTGGTGTACGTGTTCGTGGTCTTTCATTTCAGGTGTGTGTGCCTGCCTGACTTTCATATCCTGCATAGTCTTACCGTCATAAGCTGTGTGTACAGCAACCCCTATCTTAGAGTTCATAGCCTTACGTGCTTCCTCTGAGTTAGGTTTGTGATGATATGTGATAAGCTGTGTCTTATGTGATATTCTGTGGCCTTCGTGTTTGAGGTCATTGGGAGTGTGCATGATGTCTGCTTGATACACACCCTTGTCAGGCATAATTTTGGGCAAGTGTTCTAAGGCAGCGTGCATCTTTTGCTTCAGGCCTTCTGAATGTTTGTAATGTTTTTCTACATCTTCAGGAGTGTGCGCTATCTTAGGTGTTTTGTTGAATGTACCCTTAGTGCCTACAAAAAACTTACCTGTCTCAGGGTGATGACCGAATACTACTGAAGGGCTACCATCATACTTCATTGTAACCTTAGTGCCACCCTTTTTGCCCATCAGCGCATCATGCACACCGTTTAGTGTATGAAAAGCATGAGCAAAACCCTTGTTCCCGCCGTGGACAGCATGGTCCTCAACGTGTTCAAGGTGAGTCAATTTATCTTCGTCTGTAGCCTCGGTGAGGTATTGTTTGAATCTAAACATAACTGTATTTATAATACCTGAGTATAGGAAAAGTTTAATTTAGTTTTTACTGTGCCTTTCATTTCTGCATAAGTTTTTTCTTTGTGTGCAGGAACTATCATAGAATGATTACTATTATCATGCTTAGTAATAGTAGCGTCTCCATCTAATATTATTTCTCTCTGTGCCCTACAAACATTACATGAAATAGTGCCTAAAATTCTTTGGTTTGTAATAGGCAAAAGTCTTTCCATAAACTCTCGGTCACCATGATGCCATCCTGTATACGATTCATCATAGCCGCCTGCTTCCCAAAATTTTTCTTTGTTTACAATAAAAACATTTACATGACCCATGAATCTAAAAGTATATGAATGAGTTTCATACATGAAAAATGTGTATACAGATTCTTTATTAAAACTAACGGTCCTTATATAAGCAACATCATTTGGATTTAATGAACAGTCTATATCTAAAAAAAGTATAGTATCAGAGGAGGCAACGGTTGCTATAAGATTTCTGCAACCGTGAGAGTTGAATCCTAAATCTTCATCTACCGCATAAAGTTTAAGATCAAATGACAATTTATATTTGTCTAATATTTTTTTGGCGGGAAAAAGAGAGGAGCCATCATCTACTAAAACAATTTCAACCTCATGAGGATATTTTTCCCATAGTTTTATTTGTTGTTCTAGTAGTTCAGGCTCTTCGTAATACGTGTAACCTATAGTTATTCTAGGTACCGAGGATTCCATTCATTTCCTCTGATACGTCTATCTCAGTCACATCTTGTGCGGGAAAATCTATAGTACCTCCATTGTGGAGTTGGAAGTTTTCTCCGTGAGTTAAAGAAGCATCTGAATAAATTTCAAATCCTGCGTATACTTCTTTTGTATCTTCGGATATTCTGCCTTCAAGCGAATGAATAAATCCATTTATGTGTTCCCCTACTAATTTCCAAGTAGGTTCTTCATCAAATCTTGCTACAATGTATTCGTTAGCACCTGTGCAACGCCACATTTGTAGATCCATACTTCCTATATTTCTGTAAACATTAGTGATAGCGACTAGTTTTAGTTTCATTATAATACTCCGGACACTTTTCGATTTCTGACAAGTTCACATTATATTTAGTCGCCAAAACTTTGGCTGTATTCTTCCAATAAGTTTTAAAAGTAGGATCCATTGATGTCCTACTTGCAATAACTACTTTTGCAATTTTTCTTTTCACATCATCTGCTGACATATTATACCAATCCTCAAGATACTCTTTTAATGTTTCTATTACCCACGGCATTTATTCTCTCCCTCAACTCTGTGGTAGAGAAGCTATGCTCACGCTTATTGTAGTATATATCTATACCACGCTGTTCACAGATTTCTCTGCCTGTAAGCACAACATTTCGATATTCCTCACCCACAATGCGAACATCTAAATCAAGTGTAAGCAGTAAATCCTCAAGATCCCTTTCAGTCTGATACACCACAATTTTATCTACATACTTCACAGCTTCCAACTGAATCCAGCGTTCTACAAGCGACTGAATAGGTTTGTTCTTACTGTTTGGTCTGTCAATAGTAGGGTCTGTTTGTAGACCACAGATCAAATAGTCACACTGATTCTTTGCTTCTCTGAGCATTGTGATATGCCCAGCGTGAAGCAAGTCAAAAGTGGAGCAGGTAAAACCGACTTTATCAAAAATATCATTCATCCATATTCTCCATCCAACAGGCCATTTCATTGGCCCAATAGGCAATCTTGTCGTTGACCATGTCTCGATATTCCCATGAATCATAGTCCTCATGCTCAAAGTCAAGACCACCTTGATCTAACCATTCTTTTTCAAAGTATTTGTGATCTTCTTCCTCAACATCCCAATCACTATTGGCCCAGACTGCAGCACCTGCAAAGTTCACAAACTCGTCTATATATGTGAGTTCAATACGAACCCTAGGGTCAAATTCCTCAAGATGTCGAGCTAAATTTTTTGTAAACGGAAATATACTACACCAAGCACTGGTGATACTGACAAAATCATTTCCTTCCTCGTAGTAATCAACATGAGCCCATTTAGGACCTATGTGATCTTGCATCCAATCCCTTGAAGGATAATCTTCATTATCCCACTCAGGCAAGAACCTAGCATTTTGCAGGCCTTCTTGGTCTGATAGTTCTTCAAAAATGCGTGAAAATTCGGCCATACAAGCGTGATTGCCTGTGACCTTTAGGAAGTTATCTACATGATTTGCCATTTGTATCTCCGAATACTAAAAGAAGTGGGCCTTTTTGTGTCATGCCCAGGACTCGGTCTTTTAGCCATATGCAAGGTAGGACCGGTTCACCTCATTACAAAATGATTACTCAAATACTGAGGAACCTTCAGCACGGTAAGCAGCTGCAATCATAGCGCGGCTTGGAGTACCGAGACGATACACTGTGGTACCGTTCTTAGCGCGGTTAGTGTAAATAGCGTGACCTTCAGAACGAAGCTCGCTAACACGCTTGCCAAGTGAAGTAACACCGAACAGACCGCTTGCCTGCTTAGCAGACAGTGACTGGCCAGAACGGAGGAAGTTCAGAACCTTCTGGCTCTGGGTTGTAGATGTAACATTAGACATAAATGTCTCCTTTCATTACTAAAGTTAATCCCACTTTTATGGGAGCCAATACGCTTTTTCAAGCATATATTCTTGTGTGCGTTTCGGAGTTCGCACATAATATTGTATAATGATAACACCGAATGGCATCAGTGTCAAGCATTTACGCTACATCCTTGGCCCAGCGCTCGGCTGTTTCCAGGTCAGGAGCGTATTGAATGAAGGCATTGAGGTTTTCTATCTCCTCGTGCTGCTCCTCAAACAAAATCGTGTTGATCCGGTCGTCCCAGATCTGGGCCTCTGCCTCTAACTCGGCAAAGGTTGTAGGGAAAGGGCCACGATAACGGAAACCCCATACGTCCTTAGACGCATCTGAGATATAGCTATGCAGTTCATTTGCATAGGCCTCTGCTGCTACTTCTGGAGTAGCGTAACGACCGGCATCAACGCCGTCAGCGACAATCTCATAACCCATAAAATCTACATTAGTCATATACAGTCCTCACAACCGTTTTCTCATTGTTTATATGCTATATTATACACGAATCTGAGGAAATGTCAAGCATTTTTTTCACTTTTTTTGAAATCTTTTTGCCAATAGAATCAATGACTTATATGCCTATAATACTATATATAGGTTCACTTGTCAAGCCCTAAAAAACTCAACAAAATCAACAACTTAGGTAAGCCCTACAAGGGTCTGTAAGGGGCTGTAATGCTTAGGGTTGTCAGGGTATTAGTAGCCCTGAGACCACTGTGAAAACTCGTTATCTTCGACTATAACCAACTCAAAGGTAGATGCAATAGTAGCGGATCCTGTAGCTGCTGTCACCCTAACATCAATATCTGACTTTTCGGTAAATCTGAGAGGAACGGTAAAATCCTTGTGATACTGTCCACCGTAAGTGGCTGCGTTATGCTGATTTCGGAAAACATTGCCTGAAGGACGAACCAGCAGTCTTGCATTTAAGGCAGCGTTTGCACTACCTGAAAAGTCCCATTCCATAAGTAACCCAACATGGCCTGCAGGTATAGTGTAAACGGCCATCAGTGTTTGGCCTTCGCCTGCTGTAATCTGTGCTACCTTAGTACCTGCACCTGAACCATAATGTGCTGAAATATTACCGACTTCCTGTGTGCTACTGCTGTTATACATTCGGAAAAGTCTAATGTATGTATTAGAAGAAGCGACTGCTGTGGTTGCTGGGTCTGTGCCATCCAGTGTGACTATCTCAGACTGAAGGTTGTAGTCTGCATCAAGTCCCTGAATGAATACTGTAAGAGAAGTATCGCTTGAAGATGATGATTTGAGATATACATTGTCAGCACCTGAGTCCCATGTTGACCAAGGATACAGAGTGGAGCCGTCCCAAACAGTTTCTTCTACACCGTTTGCAGGCGCTGAGTTTGCGCCAAACTTGTGTACATGGAAAGCATTCCTTAGTTTGTTTCTCGCTAAGTTTAGTTTCCAATCATCACCAAATAGAAATGTGCTCATTGTTTTTTGCTAAATGCCTGTGCGCCAAAGAATGCTGCTACGATACCTGCAACTGCTACGAAATAAGTAGGTGCCATGTCACCCAATGTGGCCTGCGCCTGATCTAACCCGGCCAAACTAGCACAAACTACGGCCGCTGGATAAAGTAACATTCCCCACAGCGAGAACCAGGCCATACTGCGCTGTGCGTCACGCATTGCATCTTGGTCTTCAAGCTCTTTTCGCTTGAATTCAATATACATTGCCTTTTCTTCATCATCAACAATTCCATCACCATTCACATCTGCAGGCAACGGTTTCTTTTCCTCTGACATAAAAAGTCCCTTATGTTATATTTGTTATGGGTATCTTCTTATTTATAACATCGTGTACTTGCTGCTTTGTGAATTGTCCGTGTGGTTCATTGCGAGATGTATTGTAGCCTTCACAATAGTAGCAGGCTTTCATTATTTCTTTGTGGCCTTCTCCTTCAACAAAGTCCCTGAGGCCTGCCATTATTTCTTCTTCATTGTCTCCTGTAAAATCAAATCCATCTTCTTCTTCAAAGTTCCATTCTACAGGTATTCCCATATTATCATATTGTGGGCCTTTTGTAATACAAATATTGCACTTATAGTATTTACCATTCATAAAAGAATGGCACATATCTTTCAGTAAACAAGGATCATAAACTTCTCTTGCTCTTTCGTCTGTATGTTTTTCGTATTTGTCTAGAACAATAAAGCTACCCTGCTCATGCCAACCATAATTATCCTTGAAGTATTGCATTGATTTAAGTTCATGGGTTCTTTTTACATCACAAACATTTTCCCAACTAATATCTTTCTTATCTAGGAAGTCTACGATTTTACCATAGTTTATATTATTGTTTGAATATATAGAAACAGATAATGTATCTACAAGTTCAAAAAATTCATCTGGCATAGTAGGAATCATTATACCATTTGTAGAGAGGTTTGCTTTATACCCCGCCTTCTTTATTTCCCTGAGATAATCTAATATCTGCGGGTGCATGAGAGGCTCCCCGCCTATTAGTCTTATGAAAGGAGTATTAACATATTTTCCCAATATGTTTAAATCTCGTACAAATATCGACAGGTCATCATCACGGTGAGGCTGGAATGGAGAACCTGAGCTGCAATTCGTACATTTCAAATTGCAGTGCCAAGTGACTATATGTTCCATATAGTGGCGAAATATTCTATTCATCTATAATTAAAAAAGGTTGTGTTATACCATGAATTTTATTAGTCATGGCCATTGTAGGAATAGTTCTTGTTATTTCTGGATGCTGAGATACAAGCCAGTCTGTGTCATAAGCCGTTACAAGATAATCACAATCATTTTTAATTTCATCAGGATTGGTAGTTGATATATCATTATCAACATAATACCTATAAGATTCTATTGACCCAGGATCATCCCAATCAGGGTGAATTTCAGTATAATCAAATCTACGTTTCATAGAAACCCATCTAACAAGTTCTTTATCACAATATGAAATCAAAACTTTTTTAGCAACCCGTCTGAGTTCTTTGAGATCAAAAACAAAGTCCTCATAACTACAATGTGTATGGACACTATAAACATAAGCAAGATCAAAAGTATTATCCTCAAAAGGAAAAGTAATCATTTTCTCTCCTGTTGGGTTATAACACTGATTGAATCTGTTATAATAAATCCACTCAGCATCAGGGATTTCTTTTCTAGCTTCTTCTAATACTTTATAGTCTACATCAACACAAGTATAATTTTCAGGGCGTATAACACCCTCGGCCATGCCATCTTTTAGCAGATTACCATGATTGCCACCGTAGTCCAATATCTTATAGTTACTAATGTCATCATCAGGTAGACAGTATCTTAGAAAGTGTAACCTATCTATTCTTTGGAACTTATATGTTTTTTCGTTTATCAAAATTTAAAACCGTCATATGTGCCAAACTTTGCCACAGCTGTATTGTCAAACACAGGAGTATCATCATTACCTGCATCCTGTAGCCCTTCTTGTGGGTCACCTTCTACGTCAAACAGTTTCATTCTTGCTCTGTCCACACCTATCATAAAGCGTTTGTTACGTGTAGGATCCGAGTATCTATTCTTCAACTGTTTAACCATAATCTGACCAAGTTTCTCTAACTCCTCATTACTTATAAGTGCAAACATTAAGTCTGCTGTTGCCGGGAGACCAAATGATTCTGAGGTATCAGTCAGTTCAACATCACTGCTATTGTAACCACTCCTTGTAGTCTGTGTTGCTGTGACTATAGGAACATCATACTCAACTGCTAGGCCTCGTAGCTCTTCTGCAATGGACTTAATGATTGTGTAAGAGTTTGCGGAGGAGCCAGAGCGGTACCTACTACTACTACAGATATTAAGATAGTCAATAAATATAATATCAGGTACAAAGTTTCTTTTGAGCTTGAGTTCGTTGAGGAGCGCTTTGAAGTGTCCTGCGTGTGCTGAGGCTGTCGGGTATTCTTTGACGATAAGCCTGCCTTGTATTTTTTCATTTATCTTTCCAATTCTATCTTCAAACATTTGCTTTGACAAATCTTTTAACTGTCCTATAGGCAAGTTCATTAGATTAGCATCAATACGTTCTGCTATGCGTTCTTCTGACATCTCAAGTGTCACATACAAAACATTCTTACCTTGAGAAATACCGTTTCCTGCCATATGACACATGAACAATGACTTACCCACACCTGTGCCTGCAAGTGCTACGTTCAATGTTTTATTAGCAAGTCCGCCTTCTGTAATCTCGTTGAACATTGCCAAGTCAAAAGGCATCTTTTCTTCTAGTCTATGATAAAACTCGTAGCGCTGTTCTGCGTTTTCAATATAGTCATGCCCTACGTTATTATCAAATCCTACCTGTAGTGCCTTTGATAACATATCAGGCAAAGCGTCAGGACCTCTGTCCTTATCTCTGCCGTCAATAACCTGAATACTGTCCATGATAGCATTGTAGATTGCCTTATCCTTACAATACTTTTCTGTTTCATTCAACAACCATTCAGCATCAGAGTCGTTCTCATACTCTGTCTTTAACCACTCACTAAGTGCGGGTAGTTCACCTTCTGATATTTTCCTATCTTCTTCGATAGCAATAGCAAGTGCTTGTTTTGTTGGAGCTTTGTTGTATTTGTCAGCGTGCTGTGTTATCTTGCTAAGAAGTGTTTTGTGTTCTCCTGAAAAATATTCAGTCTTGAGAAAAGGAATAACTTTTCTAAAGTAATCCTCATCACTCAAAAGGGTGTTTAGTATTATATTTTCCAACCGTTGTTGCATTTCTTATCCTTTTACGAATCAAATCTACTGCATTTTCATGTAAATGCTCTCTAATAGTAAAGTCAGCATTGTCAGGCTTTACGAACATTTTGTTTGTATCATTATAACGTGAAATATCTATAGTGTCAAGGAATATAGTATAGTCTGCGTTGAATATCTCCCTTGTTTCCGGTGTAGGGCAAACAAAGTCAGCTATTGCTGTTCTGCCAAAGTGTGCTTCACAATAGGCAAGACCACGCATACGCATGGCCTGTCTTAAACGTGCATTGTAATCAAAATGCCAATCACCTACTGCCTCTCTAACAAAGTCAGCATTAAGGTGTATCATATCATTGTGACCTTCACACAATCGCTCGGCCAGCCAAGTCTTACCCGAACCGGGTAACCCACATATTAGGACTATCATTCGATCCACTCCCTGGAATGTTCCCCATATATTTTCTCAACACAATCTCCACACAGAAACAACTCCTCGTTTTTTGTGTGAAAACAGATTGCTTCGTCACCCTGCCAAATAGTTATTTGACAGCGATCGCACACTCCTTCAGGCTTCTTCGACTTGCCCGTAGGCTTCTTCAATATCTTCTTCAGTAACTTCATCACGCATTATCCCGTCAACGCTTGAAATAGCGTATCGTTTGTTGATCCATGCCAAGAAGGTTTCGTCTTGTAATACAGGCAACCAAAACTCTTTAGTGTAAGTATCCTTGATACGGTGTTTCTTTTCTTCTACTTCACCTGTTGCTACATCAACCTTTGAATACCAACCATTGCTCGGTTTGACTACATGACCTGATGCCATTGCCATATCAAGCAAGCCTGACCATTTACTAATACCGCCTTCAAATGATACCTCAACAGGAATCTTAGACTTCTCACGGACAAACCTTGACTTCTCAACATTGATAATAAAGTTATAACCCATCAGTTCCTGACCTTGCTTGTCCTGCTGACGACCAATGATGTAAATGTTGTCTGCTGAGTAGTAAATGCCTGTGCCGCCTGAAAGAATATCTTTAGGGAACAAACCAATCTCTTTGTATGTGTGATTGACTGCTACCATAGGTAAGTCCTTCAGCGTCAAGTGAGGAGTAACCATACGGAATAAGGACTTCAACTGTTTAGCACGAGACATATCTGCTACTGACTTACCATCAAGTGCATCATCAACCTCTTTCTTAGACGCCAAGTTACCAACAGAGTCAATGATAATCATCACATGGTCACCACGTTCAATGTTATTGAGCTGTGACATTGAATCATGCTTTAACTGTTCTACGTCTGTGATAGGAGTATGAATAACTCGGTCTTTGTCAATACCGAAAGTGTCAAAGTAAGACTGAGGAGTACCAAACTCTGAGTCATAAAACAAAATGACAGCATCATCATACTTGTCCTGATATGCCTTTGCTAACAGCAGTGAGAATGCTGTTTTGAAATGCTTTGACGGACCTGCAAATACTGTCAGTCCAGGTGTCAGGCCACCGTCTACCCTACCACTCAATGCTACATTCAATGCAGGCACTGAGGTTTGAATCAAGTCTTTTGTATTAAAAAACTTTGAGTCAGTTAGAACAGAAGTATCTTTAATAGTGCTGTTCTTTCTTAATTTATCAATCAAACTCATATAAATCTCCACTTCATATCGCTAAAATAGCGAATAATATATTCTCTTTCTTTTTTCCATACTTCTTTATTAGGCACATTATTTTCTTCATAAATGTGTTCATCATCACCAAAGCCAGCTAAAATTATTTCATTGTATTTACCTGACTTGCTTGCTAAATACATAGCCAAACTTCCTGATGAAAATTCCATTGGTAGTTCGGATTCTTTTACGGGTATAACATTATCATCTTTTTGTAGATATGTAAAATACACACTGTTGCTGTCTCCACCAACGACTACACCATATTCAGTATATTCATTCTCATGTGAGATCGCACCTGTAGAAGCTATTATACCAGGTACAACATCATCCGAATCCAATACATCCCATCCAAGAAAGTAACAAGTGTTTTCTACAGGATACTTGCTACAGTATATATTATGCTGAGTGTGAACATCTGTTGCTACCAAAAAATCTAAATTTATATTTTCTTTATAGATGTAGTTGCAACCCCAAACATCACAATCATCAGGAATATCTACATGGCGCCGGCTTTCACCGTTGCCTAGTATGATGGCTCTCGTATACCCCATTCTATTCTCCTCACCATATTTTCATCTAATGCTTTTTGTAGTAAGTTGTCATCATTATAACACAATGATGCCATGTGTGTCAAGTCCTTAGGTAAACATTTTCCTCCAAAACCTGGCTTGTTATCATTTCCGGGAACATTCCAATGTGAATATCCCAAAGCAGCTTCACCTTTAAACATAAATGCAAGTGTATCCCAATCTATACCTTGCTCATCACAAATCTCTTTTAGGTTGTTTGCCAAAGCTACTCTCATGGCAAGTATAGTATTCCTTGATAACTTATACATCATGGCAACCTTTGGCATCAAGTAGTATACATTTTTACCGGGGAACAGTTTTTCAAACTTTGCCACTGTATCATAATCACTAACAATAATAGGAAGTTTAGGATCGTCTACATCTTTCTTCCAATGTTTCTCTCTCAGAAACTCAGGCATCATAATAGCGTTAGGAAATAAATCAACCTGGTCAGGACCAATAGTGCTACGAATGACAGTTTGCCCTCTCCAGTTCCATTCTTCATAAGCGTCTATCAATATGCTCATGTCCAACTTGCCTGTTTTATAATCCATTGGAGTAGGAACACACAAGAAAATATAATCAAATGTGTCCTCGTCACAAAACCCTGTTTGTCCTTTTACAGTATCATAAATGTGTATTTCAGCTTTTGTTTTCTTAAACAAATACTCTGTAGCTGTTCCAACAAAGCCATGTCCTACGATTAGAATCTTCATGCAAATAAGTCCTCAAGTGTTGCTTGTGGTTCGGTATGCCAACCGAGTGTTTTGACAATAGTGTCTAGTGGATCTAAGAATGCCTTTTCAAAGGTAGTTTTGTAATCTATGTAACTATGTATACCAAACTCCTTAGGTATCTTTGAAATAAATCCAACAGTGTTTTCCTTGATAGGATTAGGTTCTTGTAAAAAGATAAACTTAATCTTATCGCCTTCCTGTATGGTCTCGTATCTATCGCCTAACTTCATTTCTTTGAGATAGTGATTATACAACAACCCACCACGCACATGAATAGGAGTACCTTTAGAGTATATGGTATTCATATCTCTGTATTTTGACATATTATTACATCCACGTGGAAATGCTATTTCTTCAGGTTCCATAGCAAAAAACTTTTTACGTGTCTCTTCCACAAACTTGTGAAGTGACTTCTCATCCTCTGTTAAACAAATACGGACAGCCTCTTTCAAACTCTCACGGACAGGACCAGGAGTAGAGGAACGAACAATCTCAAGTCCCATCACCTTCAAGTCAGGCGGGTCATATCTTACACCCTCGTTGTCCCACACATTCATAGCGTATCTTTTCTTAGCAACCCACAAACAGTTATCAGCGATTGCCTCGCGCTTGAAGAATATCTTTTCCTCAAAGGCATTTGTGTATTCTGCTAGTTTTGTCATTGCCTTGGCGATACAAGGTTCGATTTGCTCTTCGCCTACTTTGTCCAGAATGTCAATAAGTTTGTCCTTAGGCTTGTCTGCAAAAAACTTGTCAACCAATCCTTTCAGAGTAATATAACAAGAGTCAGTATCCGTATAGAAACTATAGGTTACATCTTCTGTTTTTAACGTATCATTCAAAAACTCGTTAAGTGCCGAAGCCGTCTCCCGGATGATAAACTGCCCGGATAGTGTGATTCCTTCTGCTATCCTATCATCATAGTAACGGAAGTATTCGTTAGCCATCGCACCATAGAGTGAGTTGAGTTGAATCTTACGTGCCATCTGAAAGTTATTATACTTTGCTATCAGTTTCTTCGTGTTAGGATCCTTATCCTTCTCATAGTCCTGCTTAGCCTTAATCATCAGTTTCTTGTAACGCTGTCGGTCATCAAAAAACTTTTGAACAATGTTAGGGAAGTGACCTTGCCTACTACGTGTAAACGTCTGACCATTAGCAGCTACGGCGTCATCAGTGTCAAAAGTATGTTTACGTTCTAACATACCATCAACAGTCACATCAAACATACCACCGGGCACCAGTGTCTCAGGGCTCATGTTATACTGCATGATGATAGAAGGATACAGTGAAGTAGCATCGAAGGACTCGACCCATTCATACTGTCCTGGGATAGGCTCCTGAACATATGCACCTGCAATAGTCCTCGGTGCTCGTCCGTTGCCTTGTCCAATGATGATATTCTGCCTCAACAAGTGATTGTAAAGTAGGCAGTCCCATGTCTTTACAGGACTGAATACATCCTCAAAGTTCATCTTAGCGTCATAGGTCATTGTCATACAGAGTTCGATAAGTTTCATCTTATCCTCAAGTTGGTCAACCAACACTGTATCTATGATGTTGTATTCTACAAACCTATTCCAATCCTTCTCATAAAACTCACGGAATGTATCATAAGGATTGTCTAACTTTTTGTGACCTAGTTCGACCTCTGCTATGTGATCTAGTTTATATGATTCACGGGTAACGTATGTAAACTTCTGATAGATATCCAAGTAGTCTAACTGTGCCACACCTTGAACATCATATGACAAGTAAGTTCTGCCACCAAATGTTTTCTCCTGTTTACGAACAAGTCTGAAAGGTGACATAAGTTTCTTAGCAGCGTCACCTGCCTCGTCACCGAACACACGTTCCATCCTGACAATAAGATAGGGTACGTCAAATAGTTTTATGTTCCAGCCTGTGAGAACATCAGGAGTAAAGTTTGCCCACCACTTGATAAATGCACCGAGCATAGTTTTCTCACTACTGAATCCTTCATACTCTACATCAAGATGTGATGTTGCTTCACCTGGCGTGTAAGGACCTAGACCCCATGACTTTATCTTTTTAGTCACGTTGTCTTGTATTGTGATAAGTGTAATCTTTTCTAGTGGATTGAATACGTCAGGGAAACCATTTTCAACTGTAGTCTCAATATCTATTGAATACAATCTAATCTGAGAAATGTCCCATTCCATTTCTTCACCAGGATATTTTTCAGCAATAAACTGATAGCCCCAATGTGTCTGACCATATATGGGAAAGTTAGATACTTCTTTGTATTGATCTACAAACTCGGATGCTTCTTTATTGGTCTCAAACTTAACAGGCGAAACCAGTTCACCGAACATACTTTTGTAGGGGGATTCGTTTTTAGAAGGAACAAAGAGTGTTGGTGAAAAGGGCACCTTTCTAGATACCCGTTTACCATTCTCAATGCCACGGAAAAGTATACTGTCTCCGTAGTGTTTAGCGTAAGTGTAAAAATTTGACATTAGATCTCCATTCAAGTAACAACATTATATAATATGTGGAGTTCAATGTCAAGTAATAAAAGCCCTCAGGTTGTCAGGAACGGTAACTCTACCTTCATCAATAAGACGTCTGCGGTTAAGACGATGCTGTTCCTGTACATCTTCTTTACTGCCGCCTTCATACTCAACGGCATGGCCTTCTTTGATTAGGATTTGTGACACGGTAGAGTATCTATCTTCGCCATGATAATAAACTTCAAAGTCACCGAGGACTCGGCCAAACTTGCCTCTCATGTCCTCACCGTCTCTTGCTACTCTTGTCTTTAGCGTGGCATAAGGTCCGAGAAGTTCTTTAAGTCTCGCCTTTGCTGCTTTACCAAAGAATTTTTCAACCTTGTCCCGGGTTCTACTTTCAGGGGTGTCAATGCCCATGATACGAACCCGCTCATCTGTTAACCAAATACCAAAGCCTAAGTCAATGTCAACATCTACCGTATCGCCATCAACAATTTTTACGATACGTGCTTTGTATTCATACATTACTGTACTGCCTCATTCAAAACTTCTCTTGTTCGGGGTACAAATTGTCCCCTTCTTTCATATTCCGCCATGATAGTATCATCAGGAGTGAATTGTGCTAGTATACTTCCCTTCAAAATGAGCACCTCACCATCTTTACAGTAAGGTGCCCAAGGTTCCACAGAAAGCCTGAACGATCCAGTTTTTTCAGGGTTAGGTACAATAGCTAATTTCAAAGGGTTTTGAACATTTACCCCAGACTTTACACTTGTAGTTTCACCCACAATATCTTCACCTGTTATTAATTTTAAAATCTGAACCGCCATGCTTATCTCCTATTTATTTCACTTCAATTTTTCGTGGTTTCATTTCTTCTGGAACGACACGCTTCAGTGTAATCTCAAGGACGCCATCATAGTAAACACTACCTTCGACCTCAACATTCTCTGCAAGTGCAAATGAATGTGTGAAGTTACGAGCAGCAATGCCTTTGTGATAGTATTTGCGAGTATCTTCGCCTCTGTCCTGAACACCCTGAACAATAAGTTTATTGCCTTCCGGAAGTAAGTTTATGTTAAATTCATCTTTAGAGAAGCCTGCACAAGCGATTTCGATAACAAATCGGTCATCTTCTTCTCCAATAATATTATAGGGTGGATAGTTTGGACTATGAATCTCTGAAACATTGTTTAGATTGTCAAACAAACGATCAAAACCTATAGTAAATGGTCTTACATTATCAAAAATTTCTGCCATGTTGGCAGTAGTATATTTACGAACCATAACGGTCTCCTTTATTAAGCGAGTTTTAATGTTACACTACCCATTCGGCGTAGTGGTGCCGCCCGCTCGGTATCATAAAAATGTACTTCACCTCACGGGGGCCGTATATTTATAACATCTAGCGCTTTTTGCCGATGTTATATTTTGGAACTAAGTTCCAATCTCCTTTTTCCTTATAGGAAATAATTTTAATTTGACTGAGAGGCGCCATGGCCGTCTCATCAATATTTGTTACTATCTTCAGCAAGCCCCAGTCTTGTAGCAGCTTTGCTATAGTATTTCGTCTTTCTAAATCGTTATCCATAAAGTCAGCATCTTTGCCGTCCAGAGCAAACAACTCCTTGAAGTGTGTGATAAAGTATCTACCCTGCTTGTGCAGGATATGACAGGACTGGTATAATGTGTTGTCCTTTTTTGAAGCCACACCAATACGTGAAAGTGTCTCCTTGATCTTCAAAAAGTTCTCAGGATCCTCTAACAAAATTTCTAAGGGTTGGTAGTCGGGATAATCTATGTCAAAAAAATTATCTCGGTCAATCATTTCATACACCTTTCGTTATTAATTATTTTTCATAGTAACTAAGGTATTTATAATTTGCCGCCTTTAGCGGTCGCTAACCAACCCTTGATCTCAGCTATCTCTTTGTCGGACAGAAGTGTCAGTGCCTCTTTAGCTTTGTTATAACTGTAGCCAAAGTATTCCTTCACTGCTTCGAGATTGCTCTCCTCTGCCTTGATCCACTTGTTATATCTTTTCGACCTACGTATCACAGCACGTAGAAAATCATACTGCATACGATAATCAATATGTGTTCTGCTGTTCATTTCGTTAGCTGCTATGACAGTATCAGCACCGAACCCTAGTCCTCTGTTTATGATAAAGGCAGGATACTGTGACTCATTGTCCTCTGTCATTAAATCTTTTTTAGTGTAAGTTATAGTGTTTAAATAGTCAAAGGGACTTAACTTTTTAATCTTTTCAACGTATTCTTTTTCGTCTACTTCCTCAACAGGAGGACCAAACTCTTTAAAATAACTCATGTAAAATATCTGCCTTATCTAAAAGTTTTGAGATTTCTAAGTGGGGGTCTTCTGCGTTAACACACATACCCAATACCTCTGGAAGAATACCATATCCGCGTATCCATTTGGCTACACTATGAGGGCTGTCTCTAAGAAAAAATTTTTTGATATTAGTATCTGTGGGGTACATTACCATGTGATCTATATCAAATGGATCCGGAGTCCAAAACATTAGATATGTGGTCATTGGTCTAAACATACCTTCTAAACTTCTCCAATAGGGATACACTAATTTTCTTAGATTACGAATTCTATAATCAAAATCTGTATTCGGCATAACCTCAGGATGTATGCTCCATATCGGTGTAAAAACTATAACTCGGTGTATGTCAGCATGATAGGCAAACTTAATAGCGTTTGTGCCTCCCATGCAACTTCCTAAAACAGCTACGTGCTTTCCTTCAAAGTAAGGAGAGATAATATTACTAACATGATTCCAATCAATAAAAGTTCCCCATGATCTTGTCTTGTCTATAATCCAAAATCTATCTCCCATTCCTGAAGTAACTTTTACAAACTCGGGCCTGCTAGCATTTTCAGGGGTGTATTTTTGTACAGATTCAAATCCAAATACATCAAAGTCTACACCAGAACAACAAACCAGAGTGTTCTTTCCTTCACCCGGTTCATAGAAAATTCTTACCGTCTCGTCTTCATGTATTACGTTCATTTAAATTTCATACTCGCCATCAGTTCAGTCAGACAAGCAGTCAGATTGATTTCCTGATCTGCAACAAACGCTGACTTGTATTGATAATCAGCAATCAGTATAACCATTTGAGGAACAGTCTCAACTTCAGGAATCAAACTGTCATAGATGTATCTGAAAATACCTTGAGGGTCTGACTCAACATTGTTAGCAACCCACTGACGCATCTTCTTCCAGTCCTTCTCCTTCATTGCTGAAACAAGTTCTTTTGTATTGATCTCACCTATGTTGCTGAGGATACCTTCGTCAATAACACCAGAGCTACTGTATCGCTGTAGTTCGTTTATGATTCTCCTGTAGTCAGGATAGTGTTTCATCAACAGTTCAGCCAACACCTTGTCTACATACTCAACGCCTTCTGCCTTGAGAATAAACTGCATACGCTTCATAAAGGAAGAGGCGAGTTTAGCCTTGTCTGCCTTTTGTGAACCAAAGTCAATCACCGTAGTCCTGCTGTGTAGAGGAGTGATGATCTTTTGTTTGTAGTTACAAGTGAATATGAAGCGACAGTTATCAGAGAAGGACTCAATAAAAGCCCTGAGAGCAGGTTGTACTGACTCCCTGTTTAGATAGTCAGCCTCATCTATGATTACAACCTTAGGCTTGCCGAGAAAAGACATACCACTAGCAAACTGTTTGATCTTAGTTCGCAGTGTATCAATTTGACGACCCTCATCTGAACCATTGATAATGATATAGTCACTACCTAGTTCTTCACACAGGGCTCGTGCTACTGTAGTTTTACCTGTACCTGCTGTACCACACAGAAGCAGGTTAGGAACTTCACCCTTAGAGAGAAATTCCTTGAACGTGCTTTTGATTGATTCGGGCAGGATACATTCTTCAATAGACTTGGGACGATACTTCTCTACCCATAAAAAATGTTCCATTCACAAACTCCATAATATAATATAATTTTAACCTAGCTTTTCTTTGACTTCCGTATTATCTTCAATAGTCAATTCAATGTGACGGACTTCTTCCTGCTGTTCTTCTTTTTTTACATCTACTTCTTTTTCTTCTTTATTCATCATCGTCTCCAAAAGGATTTACTTCTTCCTTCAAGACTTTACGGATCATACCTAAAGCAGGACCCGTAGTCTTAAAGATATATTCTGCATGGTCGATACCATCGATCTCAAGTAACCAACCATTTGCTACTTCACGTAGCGTAAATGACATTTTGCCGTCCATAATTAAAACTCCGAAGATTTGTCAAGGGCAATCCAATACTCAACATCGTTTGCTTTGAAATGAACAAAGCCGCCTGAGCTAGGAATATTTACAGTGTAGTCCTGAGGCATCAGTTTAATGTTTGCTGTAGGAATATGTGCTACAAACGTCTTGTCAGTCTGACCAATGACAGTTTCAAACTTAGTAGCATTACTCAACTCAGGGTCTGTGATACGAACCTTAGCGTTTGTGCCATCTGCTACAATGCTCACAAAAGGAGCTGCGATAGTAGCTGCTGTACGTAACCAAAACTGTAGGCTGTCATTAGTCAATGGATGAGTAAAGAAGCCTTCCGATGATGGCAAGTCTTTGTCAGGGGGAGCTGTGACAAGTTCAGGTTTTGAGTAAAAGAAATTAATCTCACCAAAATTATCAACCGAGATTGTCATGTGGTCATCATTAAGACTGACCTCTGGTTCATCACCTAGTGACAATACTGCGAGCAGTTCATTGAGGTCATAGATAGCAAACTCCTTGTCAAATGCCTCAGTGATAGTCGCTTTAGCAAAGGCACTCTTGCCTGAGTTAATAGTGCGAATCTCTTGGCCTGCTTTGACAAGGATGTTAGGATTAATTTGCGAGAAGTTCTTTAGAACGTCTACAGTGTTCTTGCTCAGTTTCATAATATAGTTCCTTCACTATGTTAATAATATAATATAATAATACAAACAGGACTGAATGTCAAGTGTTTTCAATAACGGTGACATCTATGGTCACGCCTGCGTTGTTTGCGTTTTCAACAGTATTGTTCCTATTCCAAACAGGTAGCGCTTGATTATAAAAATTCAACCAGGCATCTATATCCGCAAAAGTATATACTGCATAGGTAGTCAGATTATCATCTGATCTTGAATATTCTCTAGTACCACCAGTTGCAGTAAGCAACTCAGGTATAACTGTAGTATCCGCTTCATCCATCCTTAGTGTTGTAGCCAGATCTACTTCAGTATTTGGTCTAGTGACAGAGATTTGTACTTTGTACGCCATTGTTTTCTCCTAATAATAGGTTAGTTTACTCTTATTTATAATCCTGGTCATGTTCATTCAAAGCTAAAAGTGCATAATGTAAGATTTTTAGTAGGTCTTTTCTATTGTGACCGTCCTTCTTACCGTATCGCTGAGTATACTTGAGGACATTGCCGAGAAAGAATCCCATGCCGTGTCCACAGTCCATGATAAACTCCGAGGACTGAAACCTGTTACGGCTATAATGCTCACCGTACGTTGCGTCTACATAAGCCTGGAGCTCTGCAAGCAGAGCCCCTTCGTTAAACTTATAATCAATCTTAGCCATCAATGTCTCCTAGGCACCGAAAGGTATTGTTGAAATAATTACTTTGCTATTGTTTTCATAGTACAAGTCACCAATAGCCTGGACATACCAAGGAGTATCCTTTCTATTCTCAAAAGGAAGACCCTGAGGATATTTCAAATAATCTAACAAGTCACGCTTGCTAAGAGCAGCAACACCCCCACCTTTTTTCCACAAGCGCTGACCTTTATTATCGAGCCAATTAACATCCAAGTATGAAACGTGTAGGAAACAACGATCTAACTTTGGAGAAAACTTGAACAATAAAGCATATCCATACTTCTCGGTTGCTGATGCCCACCCTTCCTGAATTGTAGTCTTAACTTCTAAAGTATTTACTACAGTGCCACCGGATTTAAAGTGAATGTCATAACGTCCTTGATTTTCAACGGCTACTGCGAAATAATCTTTAGAACCTAAATCATTAAACGTAGTAACAAAAGTATCTACAAGTATATGATGTGAAGTAGCTGATTTGAAATTTAAATCAGTATTCACAAACCAGGAACGATCTGATATCCTTGAAATCTCCTCGTTCACTTTAGCTGATACTGTTTCATAGTCAACCTTTTCAAGCAATTTCTCAAGTTTTGAATCTCGGTCATATAGCTTATAATTAGGATCGTTAAGCAATTTGTAATCTTCAAGCATGGACTTAAATTGTCCAGCCACAGTCTTGCCTTCTTTGCCTTGCTCCAGCTCACGGAAAAGATCCTTTTTACGGTTTTCTAAATATACCGGAGCTTTATTTTTTCCGTATACTCTAAATGTCCCACCGTTTTCTAAAAGATCAAGTTTCAAATAAGTTTGAAATGCTAGATTAGCATTCCCACAAAAAGTACGAATCTCTGCGTTTGTACACTCACGGCCCTCATACCTTTCCTTCTGCTCCATAGTGAAACGCACTGCTTTATATCTAGCAATAGTCTCAACCTTTACAGTAATGTTATCATCAGCCAACATCTGTAAAATAGCAGGATGATTTGCATCTACTTCACCCTCTTCTCCAAAGAGCTCTACAATTTCATCAGGCCTGTCTACATATACAAAAGGTATATTATCCACGCCCAATTCAATTAGTGCTTTGAGGCGTGTGTGACCACCTATCATAAGCCAAGTGCCTGAGAGGATTTTTATTGCTACACGTAGTCCGTTTTTTTCAATAGAAGTTTTCAGATTATTGAAGTCATCTAAGACATCTTGTGTTACACCGAAATCTCGTAAGTAAGTATTGGACTCATGCTTTTGAAGTTCTGATACCTTAGCGATACCGTCAATATGATTTAATGTGCCAGCGAACCAAATGTTATCTGACAACATAGTCTTGCGATTAGACATATTATGTCTCCTTAAAAGTTATTGTGATGCCGGGCTAGTCCCCGGCGGATTGTCGTTTTCGACACTAGATCTTTCTAGGCTGCTTTTTAAGGACTTGAGGCCTCATCAATGTCCGAAAAACTATTTTTTGACCTGTTCTTCACTGTCATATCTTAATACTACTACCTTCTGCGAACAATGTCAAGCATTAAAACTCAACATCGTCCGAAGAAGTTTCCTCAGTCTCAACGGACTGTGGGTTTGAAGGATCAACCTTAGTGTACAAGTCAATAAAGGCCGCCTTAGTATCAGCGTCAAAACGATTTGTACACAGGGTGATTGCCTTGAGCTTGTCCTTGAACACACCATACGCATTGACAATGTGCTCAAGCCTACGGGTGCTGACAAGCTCGTCTATGGCACCCTCAAAGAAGGTCTTACGAATAACCTCAGACCAAGTGACAAGGTGAGTAGCAAAGTCCTCATCCTTGTAGCCAGCCTTGTCCATCTTGTTAAGGATGATACGCTTTTCTACGGCTGCTGTAGGGTACTCCTGCTCAACGGTAATTGCAAAACGCTCCAGGAACGCCTCGTCCAACAGCTGAGCGCTGATGAATTTACCATCATCTGAACCACGACCTTTTGTATTCGCAGTTGCTACAATAGTAAACCCGTTAGCAGGAGCGACGGTCTCGCCAGTCTTTTTGTTGAAGTAGGGCTTGCCCTCAAGGATGGCCTGGAGACACATCATCTTGTTAGAACCTCTATCTACCTCATCAAGGATCAGGACCGCGCCACGTTTCATGGCGGTGAGGACCGGTCCTTCTCTATAGACCACGTTACCATCAACCAGAGTATTGCCACCGATTAGATCGTCCTCGTCGGTCTCAATACTAATATTCACACGGATAGCCTCACGCTTGAGCTGAGCGCAAACCTGCTCAACCATCGTGGTCTTACCGTTACCGGATAGTCCGGAAATAAACAGAGGGTAAAACATACCGCCCTGTAGAATAGTTTTAAGGTCCTTGTGAAAACCAAAGGGAACATAAGTAGTATCTTTGGATGGGACCAAGTTCTGAATGTCCATAGCAAGTTTAGCCATCGCTACGACCTTTGACTCCGGAGCCTGAACAGGCGCTGAGGGAGGTGTCACAACCTGAAGTTTAGGCTGACGCTGAGGGGCTGCCTTGACAGCTACAGTGCC
>Ga0255754_10001045_pt1 | contig 21774 bp, 21 predicted proteins | sample 101ome_22_FD_179954 | JGI IMG/M metagenome (GOLD analysis project Ga0255754, IMG submission 179954) | Coastal salt marsh microbial communities from the Groves Creek Marsh, Skidaway Island, Georgia - 101412BT metaG (version 2) | ecosystem: Environmental > Aquatic > Marine > Intertidal zone >... | reverse complement strand
GATGGTTATCTTGAAAATCGCAGGGATGGAAAAGACTACAACAACGCTGAGCTCTCAGGCATAAGAGCAGCGATGCGATGGTTGATTTCAGATTCCATGACCTGGGATCTGGCCATCGATGGCGGTACTACGGAGTTTGCCAATATCCACGGTTTTATTGACGGCGATGATCGCGTTACCACTTCGGGCTTACCTCCGGGTTTGCCGGATGGCAGTAACAAAGCCGACTACGGTAATGAAGTGCAGACGTTTAATATCACTTCTAATCTTTCCTGGGATGCTTGGGGTGGCACAGCGAACTTTATTGTGGGCAATCGGCAGATCGACCATGATTTTTTGCTGAACTTCCCGTTATTTGAAGCGATGCCAGATTTTTTTGTTATCGACAATATCGGTGAACACGACATGTTCTCGGCAGAGCTCAAGTGGTCGGGCGATATTATGGACGGCGGCGCTTTTCTTCAGGCAGGCGTCTATTACATGGACGAGGAAAACACGACCGACTTTCGCGACTATTTGGACTTGGCTTTCTTTGGTGCGCCGCTGCCTCCCTCAACAGCGTGGCTAAACATTGCTGATCGTGTGATGGAGAATACGACCGAGAGTTTTGCGGTTTATGCCCAGGCAGACATACAGGTGGGCGAAAATGGCACGTTGACGCTGGGCGTGCGTTATACGGATGAGGAGAAAGAAGTCGACTTTACCGGAACGGTGAATTCCGCTGCGATGGTAGCGGCGGGTATACCGCTCTCCCAAACTGAAGACAAATTTACACCACGTATCGCCTATGCTCATCGCTTTACCGATCAGCTGATGATGTATGCCTCTGCAACCAATGGGTTCAAATCAGGTGGTTGGAATGCACGTGGCTCAAGCTCTACGGCATTACAGGCCTTTGGCCCGGAGTCGATTTGGTCCTATGAACTCGGTATGCGAGGCGAGTGGATGGATGGCCGCTTGCGTACCAACATTACCGCCTTCTACTCAGATCTTGAGGATTTGCAAACTACCTCTGCGACCCAAGATGGTCAGTTTTTGACGACCAATGCGGGTGGTCTTGAGGTGCCCGGAATCGAGGCAGAGATCACCGCTTTGCCGACAGATAACTGGAATATTTTTGCCTCCATGGGTTGGCAGAACGCGGAATATCAGGATCTTGTCGGAGGGTGTACCGTGCCCAATGCAAACCTCGCTGCTTACGACCCGAACTGTAACGTGGCGGAGCCCAAGCGAAGTCCGCATCAAACCTATACGCTGGGGACCTCTGCTGATTTCAGTCTGGGCGGGTTTACGGTAACGCCAAATATTATGTTCCGCTACATCGGCGCTCAGTACCCTGCTACTCGTAGCCAGGGTTATAACGAGTCCGTCACACTCATGAATGCGGGGGTCAAGGTTGTGATGCCCAACGAGCGTTGGGAATTGAACCTGGAGTGCAAGAACTGTGGTGATAAAGAGTTTGCGCAGTCAGTCTTGTTTACGCCTTACTACAATCTTCCCATGACCTATATGGCCTCTGTTAAATACCGATTCGGCGGTTAATAAAAAATCTAAGGCGGCCGTTTTAGGCCCAGAAAGCCCATTCGCCTGAGGTCGAATGGGCTTTTTTTTGGCTGTTTCCAAACAGTCAGTGTCTTTTGTCAGTGCGCCAGCGACCGTGCGTGGTGTTCCCCCTATTGCCCACGACTTGATATCAGCTGAATCTTTTTGATCACTACTGTCCGGTCAGTGGACCTCTTCACCACCACTTACATTAATCGCCTCGCCGGTGATGAAACTGGCGTCATCCGATGCCAGGAAGGCGCACATGGCTGCGGTGTCAGACGCCTGACCAATACGCTGTAGCGGGATGCGCGCGGCCATATCTCGGAGATACTCTACTTCCGATACCCCTTTAAACGCAGAGAAATACGCGTTTTGTGCGCTCCCCAAACCGGTTGTCACGTGATTGGGGCATACCGCATTTACGGTAATGCCAGCGGCGCCATAGTCGATGGCGGCAGTGCGAGTGAGACCAATCACGCCATGTTTTGCGGCGCAGTAGGGCGCCATATGTGGAAAGCCTGATTTCGCTGCTTGGCTGGCGATATTGATAATTCGACCGCCATTCCCCGCAGCCTCCATATGCCCAGCGGCGGCCTGAGAACAGAGAAATACACCGGTCAAGGTAACGTCAAGCACCAAGTTCCACTCCTCGGGTGTGACCTCGCGGGTGTGTTTCATGACGAAACCGATGCCAGCATTGTTCACGAGGACATCAATGCGGCCATATGTCTCCAGCACAGTGGCAAAGAGTTCGTTGACCGACTGTGGTGATCGTACGTCGCAGGGTGTCCACAATACCTCCCCACCCTCGGTCCTCAGAGAGTCGGCGACAGACTGCATCTCGGCAGTGTCGGCGAGATGATTGGTAACCGGACCCCCAACATCCGTGACCACTACTCGATAGCCGTCACGCGCAAACCGTCGCAAAATCGCTTCTCCCAGACCTCCATGTCGGCCAGAGCCGGTGCATACAATCACTTTTTGACCTGCTGTCATAACGTCGATCTCCCTCATTTCGGTAGCACTTCGGCGGCGCGATCGTGCTGGTGCAGGCTTGAGCAGCGTAACCCGTTCTCTTGTGTGTCTGAGGAAATTTGCACGCCTAGCGTGCAGTGTTCCCTCGGTGTGCCCCATGCCAGCACACGGCGAATCCGATGCCGGCGCCTGCAAAACACAACATAATCCATGCCGGGTTGGCTTCATAGCAGGCGGCCCCCAACCAGGAAAACGCGCCGGCCATGATCATACCCATCGAGCTGGAAAGCCCCGCCGCGCTGCCGCTCAATTGTGGCACGGCATTAACGGCCCCAAACATGGTGCTAGGGGTCAGGATGCCCGACAGCAGCATGGCACTAAAAAAAGGCACCACTACCGTGAGTAGAGAGAGGCCCTGCCAACTAACCATCAAAATGGTGGAGACTGATACCACCGCAAGCGCGATGACTGCCCGACGTTGCCACTTGTATGCCCCTAGTGCCGCGGAATGACTGAGAAGAAATGATCCGCCAACATAGATCAGCGCGCTAGCGCCCCAAACAAAACTGAAGGCGGTCATCGACAAACCGAACTGCTCGGTAAACAACAGGCTACCTGTTGATAGCAGGGCAAAAACCATCCCCTGCAGAAAACCAAATGCGCCGGTATGGCCCCAGAACGATGCTGAACGCAGTAGGGATAGGTAGCCGGTAAGCGACGCGCCATTGGACACCGCACCCGCATCACCAGGGATATGTCGATAGCACAGTATCAATAGTGCGCTGCCGAGTAGGGTCAGTAGCATGAACACCGACTCGAGACCAAAGAGCGGCGCCATGATGCCTCCGATGATGGGGGCTATAACAGGGGTAAAGCCCATCGCAGCTGTAAGCAGTCCGAATGCCTTCAGCGCTTCTTGGTGAGGAAGGTAATCCCGGATAATGCTGCGTGCCACAACGGTCCCCACGCCCACCCCGATCGCTTGCACAAAGCGCAAAATGATCATGTCGCTTAGGGTGTGGGCGAATATCAACAGTGCGCTGGCGCCGACAAACACCGCAAAGCCCGCCAGCAGAACCGGCCGCTTCCCCATTCGATCCGCGACGATGCCAAAAATCGGCTGGCTCAGCGCCAGACCCAGAACATAGGCCGAGAACAAATATTGCAATTCCCGTGCGCTGTGATGCGTCGACTGGCCGAGTATCGGTATGAGCGGGACCATAATTGACACGCCGAAAGGCGAGAGGCTGCTGATTGCGGCCAGCAGCCACCGGGATACCATCAAGCCAGACTGGGTCAAAGTGAGACTTGCATCACAGCGCGATGACTTTGAGACCCAGAGCCGCGTTGAGAAACAACCCAAACCAAATAAGCCAGACAAAGCGGCGAGCGGCTCCCATGTGGGCCACCATTGCGGCATTGCTGTCATCGTTGGCGCCCTGCTGAAGCATGTGGGTGTAGGCAATAGCAAAGGGTTTAAGGGCAAACCGCACGGCGATGCCACAGGCCACCAGCCCTGCAAACACCAGGATTTTCAGTGCCATCCAGCCTGGCAAATCGAGAGACAGGCCAAGGAGCGCTCCTGCCACGAGCCCGGCAACCACGCCGAATCGCAGACGCAGATCCCAAGCCGCCAAGGAAGGGTATCGCTGACCCGCGGCACTGTGAATGGCTGCGATCAGGCCTATCCAAATCGCAACCAGAAACCATGCCACGAGTAAAAGCATATCGGGTAGCAACGTGGGCCAGCGCAACGCGGCGAGGTGACATCCGGTCCCCAGCATAATCGGCATTGCGAGCCGCGGGCCCATGTCGCAGGCCATGAGAATACTGAAGGCAGTTTGGCGCGCCTCAACCCCCAGGTCATCTCGTAAAACGTAACGGCTGGATAAAAAAGTGCCCAGATCACCCCCGAGCCAGTAAACCAGACCCAGAACATGGATATACAACAACAGGGTATACATTCAGGCAATCTCCTATGGGCGGCCAATCACATGATGGTGGATCCGGCGTCTTAGCGTTGCATTTATCAGGTTATGTACAAGGGTATGGCTACAGGGTTATGGCGTTTGCGCGATGCTGATTTCGGTCAACTCGTAATAGGTCTGCATATAGCCCTCGGCGCGCGCCCGCAGTAGCAGGTAATCGTCATCTGCAGTACACCACACATCATAGGGAGGGTGTTCCTCCGGAAGATTGCCCGCGGTTCCCGTCACCTGAAAATGACGCGCGCGAAAGGTTCCTGCGGCCACCGTAAGTTCTTCTTCCCCGACAAAGACCAAATCAAAGTCAGTCACAAAAAAGAAGGGGCCGGTAGCACCGCGATGATCCGGTGACGTCAGAAAAATGTTTTTTAAGGAGTGAATCCCCGGGCCCTGCTCTAGCGGATAGAGTCGCATTAACAGTGCATCGCCGATAATAGGATGGCTTTGTAGCCAGCCCACCCGACCCTCTGTATCGATCTCCTGACTGATGCGGCCGTCCCGAGCGTTAAAGGTCTCGCATTCGGCGTAGCCTTTGGCGAAACGCATCCACCCGGATCCTTCGAACTGCCCCCCTACCGATAACCTCACCGAGCAGTCGATCGGACTGGAGTCTGCGTGCCTGAGGGCGAGGCAGACATCGCGGGTGACCTTTGGGGTATCGTCGATTTCACAGTGGGCCAACAGTACGTCGGTCCCATCGGGTTGGCAGGTCAGCGTAAACACTTCACGCCCGCGAACTTCACCCATGCGCTCGGGTTTGCGGCTGGTATATTCGATGACGCCTCGGATAAGCTTGTGGCCCATAAAACCCTCTCTGAGCGGTTTTTGCGAGGGCCCGCGCGCTCGGCCCCGCTATGTATTAATGATATGTTTTTATATCATGATGGTTTGCGCCGCAGCAAAAAACAGGAACCCTTATGGAAACCAGCGACCTCACCGCGCGCCAGATTTATCGACAGATCAAAGAAAACCCCAGTCGAGCCCGATTTGGTTTTGGCCAGAAAGCGATTCTGGTTAACGTTGATTTGCAAAAGGCCTATACCCGTACCGATCTCTTCAAGACTGCGTACGAGACCGATCCAAAACAGCTGAGCTACGTCAACGAACTCGCCCGCGCGTTTCGCGCTTTGAACTGGCCGGTCGTCTGGACTTACGTCGCGTTTATGGATTCCGGTGAGGATTGTGGTATCTGGGGCACCCGCACAGACACCCCGGATTCCTTGCAGAACATCAAATTTGGATCAGAACGCGCTGAGTTTGATGAACGGCTTGAGATTGTTCATCAGCAGGATGTGATCTACTGCAAAAAAATGCCCTCGGCTTTTTTTGAAACTGCCCTGCAGTCGCTCTGTGTCTGGCACCAGGTCGACACCCTCGTGATTACCGGTGGATCAACCAGTGGTTGCATTCGCGCCACCGCGGTCGATTCGTTGTCGCGGGGTTACCGCACCATCGTGCCCGAAGAGTGTGTGGCCGATAAGCATGAGAGCTACCATTTCGCCAATCTGACTGACCTCGCAATCAAATACGCCGACGTTCTGGATGTCGCAGAGGTGCTCGACTGGCTCTCGCAGCAAGGCTGACTATGAGTGCAGCAACCCAAAACGCCGAGCTTGCCCTTTACGATTATGCCCCCTACGAGGGCCGGCCCAAACTATCCTGGCCCAACGGAGCCCGTCTCGCCTTTTGGGTGGCGCCCAATATCGAGTTTTATGAATTGGACCCCCCGGCCAATCCACACCGCCAGCCGTGGCCCCACCCCTATCCCGCCGTGCCGGGATACAGCATCCGCGATTACGGCAATCGCGTGGGTCACCAGCGCCAAATGGCGGTGCTCGACAAATACGGCGTGCGGGGCTCGATCAGTCTGTCAGCCGCACTGTGCGAACATCACCCCGAGATCATCGCTTTGTGCGCCGAGCGCAACTGGGAATTCTTCAGCCACGGCATTTACAACACGCGTTACACCTATGGCCTGACCGAGGCGCAGGAACGCGAAATGATCGAGGACGCCATGGACACGATCGAGCGTGCCGTGGGTCAGCGCCCTGCAGGTTACCTGGCGCCTGCCCTGTCGCACTCTAACCACACCATTGATCTGTTTGCCGAGGCCGGCGGGATATATACCTGCGACCTGTTTCACGATGATCAGCCCACTTGGGTCAAAACCCGTAGTGGCAGGCCATTTGTTTCGATCCCGTATTCACTCGAACTGAATGACACGATTGCCTACGTGGTGCAAAAAATGGAGCCACGCCGCTATGGCGAAATCATTCGTCGCGCCTTTGACCAGCTGTATGAAGAGGGCGAGGAGAGTGGCACTGTGATGTGCATCCCCACGCATAACTATCAGGTCAGTTGCCCGCACCGGCTGCGTGCCTTCGAGGAAGCGTTGGAATACGTCACGGGACATTCGGATGTCTGGGTCACAACCGGACGCGAGATCGCCGAATATACGCTGGCACATTGCAGTGATCAGATTAAAGGTGGCGAGGGTAGCGCGCCATGAGCAAAGATTTGCTCACTTACGATCGGCGTCACTATGGCATGGACCACGACCGCTATGAGTGGTCCATGTTACAGGACCGCAAACCGGTCACCTGGCCGGGCGGCAAACCGCTCGCATTGTGGATCAATATCTCGATACAACACTTTCCGCTGTCGGGCGAGAAACCCACGGTGGTGCCTCCCGGCGCACTCACGATGCCGTATCCCGATCTGCGCCATTACACCTTACGCGACTACGGTAACCGGGTGGGCATCTATCGCTTACTGCAGGTGATGGAGCGCTATGGCGCGTCACCTTCGCTGGCGATTTCAGGCGCATTGGTAGCGCGCTACCCGCAATTGCTGGAGCGCCTTGCGCAGACACCTTATGAATGGCTGGGGCATGGCTGGAACATGCTCTCTATGCACGCAGGGGAAGTAGATCCCGAAGTGGAGGCAGATTGGATCGCAAAAACGCGTGCCGCGTTGTCGTCCTGCAGCGATCGCTCGATCACCGGTTGGCTGAGTCCGGGACGTATTCAGACTGCCAATACGCCCGAGCTCTTGGTGAAAAATGGGTTCACCTACCAGTGCGACTGGGTCAATGACGAACTGCCCTATAACTTCAGAACTGCGGCGGGCGAGATGACCTGTTTACCTTCCTGCCTGGAGCTCGATGATGTCTTTGTCCTGACCCAGAACCTGCACAGCGAGGACAGCTTTGCGCAGCAGGTAATTGATGCCGCCGATCTGTTGATCACAGAGGGCCGTGAGCAGGGTGGGCGACTGTTGTCTTTGAATCTGCACCCGTGGTTGGTCGGTCAGCCGCACCGTATTCGCACGGTGCGAGAGATTCTGGAAGCGCTACTTGTTCAGCGGAGCGATACCATTTGGCACTCGGCGCCTGCAGCGATCATTGAAGCGGCAAAGACCTAATTTATTCGCCGGCTTCACACCGCCTTGGTAGCACCGAAAAACGCGACCGAAGCAATTGTTACCCAATAAAAGTAGGCGAGCCGCTTACCAAAAGCGAGGCTCTTCTCCAGCTGATTTTCCGCCTCGGGGTTGGGGCCTTCCGCCAGTACACGAAACAGCGTCGTCCACTCACGCATAATAAATCGCAGCTTTAAACCGATCATCAGCGTCACGCTATAGAGCAGTATCTTGATCGAGAACCAATACTGCATCGGGCCCACGTTGAAGGGGCCGTAGCCGAGCAACGAACTGATAGCGGAGACGACAAGTAGCGGGATCAAAACGAACCGCACGCGCTCATCCCATAAGGTGAGCTGAATGCCGCGGTCGGTTTCGCGATAAACGTAGGCAGAGATGCACAGGCTAAGCCACAAGACCGCGAGCACCCATACCGCGACCAGAAAGTTGCCCCCGAAAGGCTGAACACCCCACAAATAGCCCATGTGGAGGCCCAGCGGCAGGAGGCTGATGATGCCGATTCGAGCAAGAATGTCGATGTGATAAGCGGTTTGCATATGCCGTCGACGCTCTTCCATCGACAGGTTGCGATTGATGACATGGGTGGAGGTGTTGAACACTCCCCATTCCCCGCCCAGCCAGTACACCATGGCAATGATGTGCAACCAGCGCAGAACTGCCAGCTCAGTAACGCCCATTTCTCTGCCCCCACAGATTAAAGATATAACAATATCTCAAAATGGGCTGCTGAGGCAGTTGACTGCGATGAATTTGACAGCCAGTTGCAAAATCCAATGCCACTGCATGACCAATACACCTACTTTGATATATCATTAAGCGTTACAGGTAAGCACCCAGGGATCAGCCCGCTGATGGAACAGTTCTTTGGCCCACATCTCATGGGTCAGTTATCCAAGCAATCACCCACTCCTCTGTATCATCAGCTTTTCGCTCTATTAAAAGCGCGCATTCTCGACGGAACGTTACTCCATGGCACTCGTCTGCCTCCTGAGGAGCAACTGGCCAATCTGTTTCAGGTGTCTCGGATCACGGCCAAGCGGGCGATGGATGATTTGTCCAAAGAGAATCTGGTAGAACGCAGACGGGGCAGGGGCACCCATGTGATTTACCAGTACTCCCCCAAACCTGTCTACGCGCCCTTAACCGGTATGCTGCAGGAGATCGAGAGCATGGCGCGCAATTCTTCTGCGCATGTGCTCGACTATGGCATGCGGATACCACCCCAGGCCATACGATCAGATCTGAAACTAGCAGACGATGAGCCTGCTTTACACCTGCTCAGAGTGCGTGAGCGCGACGGATTGAAGTTCGGTCATTACACCAGCTGGACGGCCGGTGTAACCATGCCCGCCGATCCTGCTATTTTTCAGCATACACCGCGCCTCAGTTATTTTCGCCAGCAGGGACTCGAGGTCAGTCACGTCACCCAGACATTATCCGCGGTAGCTGCAGATGGGTCGGTTGCGCGTGCGCTGGGAGTAGCGGAGGGGAGTCCCTTGCTGAGTTTGACCCGGCGCTCGTATAAAAAAACCGGTGTCGAGAGCGAGCAAATTATGGATTTTCTGGAGGTGCGCTATAACCCCGAGCACTTTCAGTACTCCATGGATCTGACGCTGGATTAATCCCTCAGATCAGCCCGGCTTTCTGAAGCTGGGTGATGACCGCAGATTGTTGTTCCATAAAATGCGCGCGATCCGGGACGACGATCTCCCCATCCTCGCCAATGAGGTTGTCCTCGGGATAAAAGCCGTCCTGTTCGTAGGTTGAGCGGAACAAAGACAGTCGCTGCCTCGCGATCAGATTAGTCATGGCGGGTTTGGCGCGAGCTTCCCTGAGCCGTTCGATGTCAATGACAGCATGGGCCACCATTGACTCTCCAGTATAGGCCTCGGTCAGTACCTGCCCTTTGTAGTCCACAACCTGAGAATGTCCCTGGGTCGAGTTCTGGGGTACCGGCGAGTTGAGGATTGCAGAGGTGTTGCTCGACACCACGTAGCACATGTTCTCGTAGGCGCGTGCGCATTTGGCGATATTTTTAGGTGTGGGTCTGGGGCTACCCACTTCACTGGAGGAATGCAGCAGCACCTCTGCGCCCCGAGTGGCGAGCGCGCGCGCGACTTCGGGATACAAAATTTCTTCTGATGCTACGCAAGCGAGGCGACCGAGCGGTGTAGTGGCTACCGGGAAGAGGCTCTCCTGGCCGTATACTTCGAGATACTTCGTCATGACGTCGTGTGGCGTTGGTGCAAACATTGAGATCAGGCGGCGATAACGCAGTATCACTTCACCTTCGTCATCAATAATAAAACTGGTCTGAAAGTAGAGATCGGGAAAATGGGGATCCAGTTCATAGGCATTACCGGATAGATAGATGCCGCGGCTGCGCGCAATATCGCCCATGCGGCGGTATTCGGGGCCGTCCATTTCGATACAGGCTTTTGAGCGCCAGACGTCGATACTCTCGCCCATGGGGAAGCCGGTTAAAAAGTACTCGGGCAACACGACCAGCTTCAACGTATCGCCGCTGAAAGTGCTGATGAAGCCCTTGCTGCCGGCGATGAGGCGATCCACTCGCTCCAGCGTATCCAGCATGGCCGTTTGCACCGCCTCACGATTGTTTAGGCCGTTAACGGCAGCGCAATCCATCTGGAGTGCCAATGCAGAATACGTGCTCATAAGGGCTACTCCAGCACCGTTTGCTGCACGCCTTCAACGAGTATCACGCGAAACTCGCCAGTGCCCGCGCGCAGAGGTTTGGCCGCTGCGTATTCATCGCTCTCCCAAAAGGCTCTGGCTTGCTCAGCCGAGGGCCACCGATGCATCACCACGCGCGAGTGACTCCAGTCTCCCTCGAGGGATTTCTGCGGTCCACCCAATACGAGGTATTCGCCGCCAAACTGCGCCACGATCGCCGGCACTTTTTTTGCATAAGCGCTGAAGGTTTCAGGGTCGTGAACAATTGCTTCTACAATGATGTAAGCCGTCATGCTGGCCTCTCTGAATCAATGCCCCGCGCGCTAGCCGAGTCTGAAAATATAACACGCTGTAATTGGCTATTGGTCAGCATGAGCCGAGTAAAGTCGCCATCGCCGGGTGTCGTCGATTAGAGTGCGGGAGGGTGTTCTTCATGCCGGAGTCCATCACCTGGCTGGCAATGCTTTCCTCTCAAGAGCGCTTGCTAATGATCAAAACCCGAGTATGCCGGGATTCATTATTTTATCTGGATCGAGTATCGACTTAATGCCACTGATCAGTCCTTCGGCGGGCGCTTTCAACGCCGGCCGATAATGATAGGCCTTGCCCAGCTGCAGATGACTGGCGCCTTGTGCTGAAAGGACATCCACAACTTCGCTCTTTATTTTGTATACCGCATCCCACGCCTGAGGAACCGCATCGAACTGGTTGATACGCGCGAGGTGCTCGGGCTCAAGACTGTGTTTGTGCAGGGGATTGAGCGCGTCCGGCCAAAAAAAGACGGGTTCCAGTACCGTGATCTGTTCGCTAACCGTGGCGATCAGATAGCCGGTCTCAATGGCATATTGCGCCAGTAAGTCACGATTGCGTTCGTAAACCGCTTCGATGGCGGCTAATACCTGCTCGCCTTTGGAATGTGGCACGAGTCCGTGCACGGGTAACCAGCGTTCGCCCTCGGCCCCCACCATATTATTAACCGGTCCAAACGGGTTGGCCGCCAGAATACGGGGGATACTGTCGGGTAAGGCTTTACCGCCCTCGGCTTCACATATAGCGTGGATCCGTTTGGCCTGATGGCTAGCTTCGGCATCGGTTCTGCCTTCGCTGATCGTGAACATGGCCCATTCCACTTCATCCATAAACCGCCGACCCGCGAAGGCGATTTTCGCGCCCTGCTTTACTTTGTTCACAATGCCCGCCTCGGCCTGAATCACACCTGAGAGCTGCTGTGCATCGGCGGTAAGACTGGCGCGCTTCATGCGCTGATGTTGCAGGTAAGGATCAAAGCCAAAGCATTCAGTGGTCAGTGACTCTCTGGAGATCTGGGCCATTGCGCGGAGCATGGGGCCCGACTCCGTAAAGGCAAAGCTGGTATACCCCCTGGCGCCGGGTAAGGGTATTAACGGCAAGGTCGCCCGTACCTTGATGCCAAGCGCACCGCAGTCGCCCAGAAAGAGGCCTGTTAGATCTGGGCCGAAATGGCGCATAAATGGAGCGCCGTTTATTTGGCTGGCGGCGCCCGTTTCGATCAGTTCGCCGGTGCCGGTAATCGCACTGACCGACAGTACGTTATCGGCTGCCGTGCCACGCTGGCCACTGCCCCAAAAGATACTGTTTTGGGACAAGCCACCCCCAACGGTGGCGAACCTGCCCGACAGCGTGCCCCAGTAGGGTGTCCGCACGCCCAATGGCATCAGGTGCTCGTACAGTTTTTGCCAACTGCATCCCGCTTCGACAGTCACGTAGCGGTCTTCAAGGTTGACCTCAACGATGGCGTCCATCGAGGTCATATCGATAAGAATGCTCTCGGGGGCTGTGGCGAGATAGCCGCTGGTGTAACTCATACCTCCGCCACGCGTGACGATAGGGGTTCGGCGTTCTCTGCAGGCTATAACCAATGACTGCACTTCTTCGATGCAACGGGGTTTGACGATCGCACCGATGGGCGGTCCGACAGTAAAAACATCTTGAGAATAAAGCGCAATGCGTTCAGGGTCCGTGTCGAGAATCTCGACGGGAAGTAGGTCGGTAATCTGGGAAACGACAGCGTTCATTCAGCACCTCCTTGATGTGCCCGAGATGGGCCATCCAGTAGATGAACCAACAGCAAAAGGGTAGCAGAGGTTCTACAAAAATGCCCGCCACGGGCGGCCCAGCTTTGGTTGTATGATTCTCTTTCTCCATTCAGAAGGCCAAAGAATGCGGCGCAAAGGTTTTTCTCATGTGGTGGTCAATACCGCCCACGCAGATACGTTGGGCGGGTTTTTGGCTGCTTTGGGTTGGCAGTGCCAGACGCAGGCATTGGATGATACCTCGATGGCTTTCTGGGGTATTACCGATACCCGTGGAGCCATGCACCGTTGGCGATTACCCCATGGAGGGTCGGAAGTAATCCTCCTTCCGGCTTCGGCTGAGACGCCGCTTTTGCGGCCCCTTACCAGCCCGGTCATCACACCCGGCGGGATTTTTGATATCAATATGCGCACCGACGACAGCCATTGGGCTTGCGCATTTCTTGAGACTCACGGATGGCGCGAGTTGGTGCAGCCGGTTGCCTGGCAGTTTGGTGCAGTCGAGACCAAAGAGGGCCTTTTTATACAGGATGACGGTATTGTGCTGGCGGTGATGCAGCGACTGCACCCCCCTCTCGAGGGTATTCAGTTTGATCGCATGAGCGACATTTTCAACAGCACGCAGATGGTGACCAGCGTCGAACGCACGTTGGCGTTTCTTCAACTTTTTGGCTTTGAGCAGTTTGTTGATCATCGCGGACCCTTACCCGGAGAGGGCGCGAGAGTGCTACAGCTCGAGGATCAACCGGTAGAGACGGCACATGTGCGGTTGAGTATTGCGCATCCCTCGGCAGCCATGGATGGTTCGATTGAACTGATTGACGTGCCTGCGCATCCATTGCCTCCGATCGATGTCCCAGCGCTGGGCGGTCGGGGTTTAAGGGCGCTCTGTATTCCACTGGAAAACGCAGCGCGCAGCTATGAGCGACTCATGGGCAGTGAGTGGTCGGACAAACTGATTCACCCACTGGCTCATCGTCAACTGCCCGGGTCGCTCAACACCACCACGTTCTCCGTGGCGGCGCCAGATGGCGGGCGGCTGGATTTTTATCAATGCGGGGATTGAAGGGGTCTGTATGCTGAAATCGATTCTGATGGTTTGGGTGCTTGCACACAATCTTGCTGTGACACAAGAGGCCTACGAGGAGTATTTGGGTTACCGACTGGTTGATGAGGGTTACATTGAAGACACGCTGGCCTTGGCGATCGAGCGGCCCGAACTGGCGGGGCAGCCCTACGTCACATTAATGCCTGCTGCCGGGCCTCAAGTAGGCATCCGGCTTGTGAACGGCGCCGAGCCCGATTATCAGCCGATGCGACGCGTCGGTTGGAGTGCGATCGAACTGTTGGTAGCGGACCCCGTCGAGCTGAAGCAAAGACTCGACGGGTCCGGTTTTACGCACCTGCGCGGACCCGACTATTTGACCGAACAAAAAAATATTTTGGCGATGCAGGTTACGGGGCCCAGCCGGGAGCTCTTCTACCTCACGCATATGATTGACCCCACACAGTCGGTTCTTCAGCCTCAAAGCAGCTCAGCACCGGTTGGGCAAACGTTCATCATGGTGATGGGAAGCCCAGATTTATCTGACACGCTCCAATTTTTTACGGGCCACTTCGGCAATGCCGTGATAGGTCCGGTACCGTATCGCATTGGTGTGTTATCAGACGCATACGGTTTGCCCGAGGATACACAGCACGCACTGGCGCTGTTGTCGATGACCGATGGCTACGGCATTGAAATTGACGAGTATCCGTCCGGCGCTTCCTCTGTGCCCTCGGCCGCGGGTGAGCGAGGAGGCGTGATTCTCGTGACCGTCAGCGCGGACCCCGAGGGTCTCAAGCAGGCGCCCGACTGGATCTCGGCTTATATTGACGAGCAAGGCGCTGTCCTCGGTGGAATTGCTACTTTGCCCTCCGGGACGCCGCTGGAAATTTCCTTTACGGCACCGTTGTTGCCATCACCGAGCAATTAGTCTTATTGTTATAATTATAGGCTTTGTGGGTTTGGTGCATTGACGGCGGTGGGGACTAGGCAGTTTTATTGTGGCCAAGACACTATTTGACAAGCTCTGGCAGGAGCACGAGATAGAGACGCTGTCAGAGAGGGAATCCCTTCTCTATATCGATCGTATTTTTCTTCATGAGCGGACAGGCAGCGTTGCCTTAAATAGCCTCCTCGAGTGCGGTCGTCAGGTTCGTCGAAAGGAACACGCCTTTTGTACGATGGACCACATTGTGGATACCTTCCCCGGGCGGGGTGACAACACGCTCATGCCCAGTGGCCAAGATTTCATCCTGGCAACGCGCAGCGCCGCCAGAGAAACCGGTATTCGGCTGTTCGACATTCAGGATCCTGATCAGGGAATCGTTCACGTGATCTCTCCTGAACTGGGCATTGCCCTACCGGGTTTATCGCTGATTTGTCCCGACAGCCATACCTGTACTTTGGGTGGGTTGGGCGCGCTGGCCTGGGGCGTGGGTTCAACCGAGGCGGAGCATGCGCTCGCTACCAGCACGCTTCGCGTGACCCGACCCGGCAACATGCAGATACTTTTTGAAGGATCACTGCCCTCCGGTGTGACAGCGAAAGACTTGATGCTACATACAATCCGGGAACTGTCAGCCGCGGGTGGCGCGGGTTATGCCATCGAGTTTGCGGGTGAAGCGATCGAGGCGCTCTCTGTCGAGGCGCGTCTGACACTGTGCAATATGGCGACCGAGCTATCGGCGTTTACCGGTTTGATTGCCCCTGACCTGGTTGTCCTCGAATACTGCAAGGGCCGGCAATTCGCGCCATCGGGAGCCGACTGGGAGCAGGCCCTTGCGCATTGGCGATCCTTGAGAAGCGATGAGGGTGCTCGCTTTGACTGCAATCGGCGTTTATCGGTTGACGCGCTTAAGCCGCAGCTGAGCTGGGGAACGAGCCCGCAATACTGTATCGCTTGGGACGAGAGGGTACCGTGTGCTGCCGATGCTTCAACCGAAGCCGAGAGCAGTGTGTGGCAAAGGATGCGGGACTACATGGGGCTAGCTGGCGGAAGTCGCCTCTCAGATTATTCTATCGACGCGGCATTTATTGGTTCTTGCACCAACAGTCGGTTATCAGACTTGCAACTCGCTGCCGATTACCTGCTGAGAACGGGCCACCGCGTGGCGCGCGGAGTAAAAGCGCTATGCGTGCCGGGGAGCGGACGGGTCAAGCGAGAAGCCGAGGCTCAAGGCCTGCACGAGGTTTTTAAGAGTGCCGGATTTGAGTGGCGGGAGCCCGGATGCTCCATGTGCTTCTATGCGGGAGGCGAGAGTTTTGGAGACAGGGCAAGGATCGCCTCAACGACGAATAGAAACTTCGAAGGGCGCCAGGGTATTGGGTCGCGCACGCATCTGGCCAGCCCGCTGACTGTTGTCGCCAGCGCTTGCGCCGGCTATTTAACCGCAGACACGACAGCATGACACCCTTCACCCGGCACATCGGCGTGACCGCCCCCTTGCTGCGAGACAATATCGATACCGACACCATTATCCCTTCCCGAGAGATGAGAACGGTATCGCGAACGGGGCTGGCTGAGGGTCTCTTCGCGCCATGGCGTTATAGTGATGCAGATGCGCGTAACCCCGAATACTCGTTTGTGCTGAACTTGGAGGCGTTTGCTGGTGCTTCGATTTTGCTCGCGGGTCAAAATTTTGGCTGCGGTTCGTCGCGAGAACACGCCGTCTGGGCGTTGATAGAGAGTGGCTTCCAAGTCGTCATCGCGCCTTCCTTTGCCACCATTTTTCGCAATAACGCGTTCCGTAATGGCCTGCTGACCGTCTCGCTGGACGAACACCTGATCCAAGGTATACGGGAGTGGGTTGAGGTAAATCCTCAGCACCATCTTGTCGAGGTAGACTTGGAAAAATGCGTGATAATCGCTGACTCTGCGCTCGCGCCAATCCCTTTTGTGATCGATCCTCTGAGTCGTAAAATGTTGCTCGAGGGCCTGGACGAAATTGGCTTGACGGAGCAGTCTCTCGGCAGTATCGCCGCCTTCGAGGAAAGTGATCGCAAGCGCCGGTCTTGGGTTTATTTGGGTGATGCTTAATTACTGAGTACGCCTTCGCTGATCAGGGTAGCGATGGCTTCAGTATCGAGTCCCAGCTCGGACAGTACTTCGCGATTGTGAGCGCCGGCATGAGGCACGTCTTTATGAAGAGGCGGTTTAGTCTGCCCAAACTCAACGGGCAATCGGGGTAAAGCTGTTGCCTCACCGGCGCGATCACCATCAGTAAGATGAAGGGGCAGCAGCCCGCCGGACGCCGTCAGATGGGGATCAGTGAACAAATCACCTGGGGTGTTGATCGGCGAAAAGGGGAGCCCGGCACGGTCAAGGCGCTCGCTCAATGATGCGATGTCCATGGGGGAAAACAGCCGGCTAATAGCGGCTAGCAGCTGTTCTCTCGCTGCGACACGACCGGCATTGGTGGCGAGGCTTTCGTCTGCTGCCCACTCGGTGAGGCCAAACTCTTCACAGAATCTGAGCCAGAGCGAATCGCTGACGATCCCCACGAACAGTCGGTCCCCCGAGTCCAAATGGAAAATATCGTAGATCGCCCAGGCTGACTGTCGCACGGACATGGGGGGAGGAGCCTCTCCACTGACTGCCTGCTGCGCCATATGTTGTCCCACCAGAAATGCGGTTGTCTCAAAGAGGGCGCTGGTGACGTGGCTACCCGTTCCAGTGGCCTCCCGCTGATGCAGTGCCGAGAGAATGGCAATGACCCCGAACATGCCGCCGGTGATGTCGATGACCGAGGAGCCGGCGCGCAATGGCCGATCTGGCAGACCAGTCATGTAAGCCAACCCACCCATCATTTGCGTGACTTCATCAAGGGCCACTCGATTTTGGTACGGACCCGATAGAAACCCCTTGAGCGAGCAATAGATGAGCCTGGGGTGAGCCGGTCTGAGTGAATCGTAATCCAGTCCCAGGTTGGCCATGGTGCCCGGGCGAAAATTTTCCAGCACAATATCGGCTGACTGAATCAGCTGGAGCGCAACGTCGCGTCCCTTGGGGTGCTTCAGATCCAGCGCAATCGAGCGCTTGTTACGGTTATACATGGGGAAGTAGCCGGCGCCCGAACCTGTCAATCGGCGGGTATTGTCGCCCTTGAGCGGCTCAACTTTGATCACGTCTGCACCCAGATCCCCGAGAATGACACCGGCAGTCGGTCCCATCACCATGTGAGTGAATTCGATGACCTTTATGCCGCGCAGTGGGGCGGCTTGCGCCGCAGGTACCTCAGCCCCGGTCATTACTGCTTCTCCGGATCATTTGATATGATGTTATATCATTAAGCTCTTTAAGGTCGCAAAGGCCCGGGGTCACCGAAACAGTGGAAAATACTGCCGTGCTGCTTGCCAAGCGCCCTGAGGGTCTCCCAACACCCGAAGACTTTTCCGTGGTGCAACGACCCCTCGCCCCGCGCGATGAGGGGCAGATCCGCTGCGAGACGATGTTTCTCTCACTCGACCCGTATATGCGGTCTGTGATCGCGGGTAATCACTTGGGCCACGGCATCGCACCGGGTGATGTGGTGCCGGGAGAAGTCATCGCCAGAGTGGTTGAGAGTGATCATGCGGACTGGCCGCTTGATACGTTGGTGCGGTGCGAAGGAGGCTGGCAGCAATTCAGCGACCACACGCCCGAGGTGCTCGCTACAGTGCCGTCTCAACTGAGCCGTCCTTCGCTGGCCCTGTCGATCCTCGGCATGCCCGGGCTCACCGCTTGGGCCGGAATGGTTGATCTCGCGAAAGTTGGCTCGGGCGATCGTGTGGTGATTCCGGCGGCCGTTGGCGGTGTGGGTGCCATGGCGGCGCAACTTGCCAAGCGAGCAGGTGCCACAACCATTGCCATTACCAGTGGGCCAGAGAAGCGACGCATTGCGATCGAAACGCTTGGTTATGACCATTGCATCGATCGCGTCGAGGAAGATCTTGGCACAGCACTCGAGCGAGTGGCGCCAGATGGGGTGTCGGTCTATTTTGATTTGGTGGGCGATCCGACGCTGACTACTGTCGCTCAGCATCTCGCCATTGGCGGGCGGGTCGTGCTCTGTGGGCTGATTCAGGACTATAACGGGAATCATAAAACGACCGGGCCTCATCCCGGCTTGTGGATTACCAAACGCGCTAGGGTGAGTGGGTTGGTCGTGTATGACTACGAGCCACAGAGGCAGGCGTTCGAGGCAGAATTTGTGCCGCTCGCAGAGACGGGCGAATTGACCGCGAACGAGGAATTTCATGACGGTCTTGGCGCTGCGCCAGCGGCCTTCTGCCGACTCATGCGCGGTCACAATAGCGGCAAGGTGGTGGTCAGAGTCGTTGACTGAGGGAGGCCGCATGCAACACATCACGATCAGCGAGGTGGGTCCCAGAGACGGCTTACAAAGCGTGCAGACAGTGTTGTCTACCCAGGGAAAGCTGGCTTGGATTGAAGCCGAGTATGGCGCGGGTGTTCGCGAGATCGAGGTGGGATCATTTGTCTCGCCGACGCTACTTCCGCAGATGGCCGACACCGAAGCTGTGGTCCGAGGTGCGCAACATCTAGAGGGTTTGGTGATCGCGGTGTTGGTTCCCAATGTCCGGGGTTGTGAATCCGCGCTTAGCGCTGGAGCGCACAAAATTTCGATACCCCTCTCGCTTAGTGAAACTCATAGCATGAAAAATGTGCGCCGCAATCACGCACAGATGCTCGATGAAATTCGGTCTTGCCTGAAATTAGTCGAGGCGATACCCGAAAGCGAGAGGCCCGTTTTCGAGGTGGGGTTATCGACGGCGTTCGGATGCACGATTGAGGGCGTAGTGCCAGAGCCTTTTGTCGTTGACATGGCAGAGCGCGTACTCGACCTTGGGGTGGCAGAGGTTGGGTTATCTGATACAACGGGCATGGGCAACCCGGCACAGCTTGAGCGGCTGGTGACCGGGATCTGGCGACGCTGTGGCGAATCGAGACTCACGGGCGTGCATCTGCACAATACGCGCGGGCAGGGTTTGGCGAATGCATTACGTGCCGTAGAACTGGGTATTACAACACTCGACAGCTCCCTCGGTGGATTGGGAGGGTGTCCCTTTGCGCCGGGTGCCAGCGGTAATATTGTGACTGAGGATTTGGTCTTTATGTTGGCTTCTATGGGCTACCCAACGGGGATTGATCTCGAGGCGCTATTGCTCGTGCGTCAGCAGGTTGCCGCGTTGCTTCCCGGGGAAGAGTGGTTTGGTTTTACCGCGGCTGCGGGGTTGCCAAAGCACTTCGGGGCAGCGGCGTTGCCGCCGGCGAGCTAATATGTCCAACACAACAATCTCTGTTCGGAATCCCCGAACCGGTCTCTATGATTACGAGATCGAAGTAGCGTCCGCTGATGCCGTTGCCCGGTGCGCGCAAGCGCTTCGCGAAGCGCAGCCCCGGTGGTTGGCGCTGGGTGCCGAAGGTCGAGCTCGGTGTCTCAATCGGTTTGCCGACGCGGTAATGAGCGAAATCGGCGCGCTGGCGGAAGCCTTGGCGGTCGACACTGGCCGCTCGACCTTTGCGAAATTCGAGGCGTTCAAGTCGGTGGAGTTGATCCGGATGTGGGCCGAGCGCACGCCCTCTATCCTCGAGCAATTGGCCGGGTCGGGTCAGTCGGGGCAGGTGCCGGCGGTTCACTACCAGCATCGTTTGATTCCTTACGAAGTCGTTGCGGTTATCAGTCCCTGGAACGTGCCGTTGCTGCTGGCCATGATCGACAGCCTCGCGGCGCTGTCGGCTGGATGTGCCGTGTTGCTGAAGCCTTCCGAGGTGACGCCGCGTTTTATCGTTCCGCTACAGCGAGCGCTGGATACGGTGCCCGAATTGGCCGCCGTGCTGCGCGTCGTGACCGGGGGCGCGGATACCGGTAGCGCCATGATTGATCAGGTTGATGCGGTGTGCTTCACAGGAAGCGTGCAAACCGGCCGGAAGGTCGCCCAGCAAGCGGCTACCTGTTTTATTCCCGCGTTTCTGGAGCTGGGAGGAAAAGACCCGGCGATTATTCTTCCGGACGCAGATCTGACCTTGGCTGCACGCGCTGTGATTCGAAGCGCGATTGGTATGACGGGTCAGGCCTGCCAATCTCTTGAGCGTGTTTACTGCCACGAATCTGTCGCGGGCGGTTTCATCGAGGCGCTACTGTCGCAACTAAAAGACTTGTCTCTGACCTGCACCGACAGCGGCGAGGGCGATATTGCGCCGCTGATCTTTGAGCGTCAGGTGGAGACCATTCAGTCTCACGTTGACGATGCGCTCAAAAAGGGTGCCACCTGCCTGACAGGCGGTGAGCCTGTTAGGGCAGGGGGCGTTTGGTATCCTCCTACGGTATTGTCTGGTGTGACTCAAGACATGCTGGTAATGCAAGAGGAGACTTTTGGGCCAGTCATTCCCATCGCGACTTTCAGTAGCCCAGAGGAAGCGATTGCGCTCGCCAATGACTCCAGTTTTGGGTTGTCTGCCGCTGTATTTTCGGCAGATCAGGACGCTGCTATCGCCGTGGCGGAACGCCTGCAAGTTGGTGCTGTGAGCATCAACGACGCTTCACTGACAGGCGTAGTAAACGACGTGGAGAAGAACAGTTTCCGTTTTTCCGGGATGGGCGGATCACGCATGGGCCCTGCGGGCTTGACGCGATTTCTCCGGAAACGCGCGCTGTTAATTCAGACGGCAGAGCCTGTAGCCATACAACTTTTTTCTGATAAGGATGAGGAGATGTCGGCATGACAATGGTTTGGGTTGATTTAAAACCTGGTGCGGGTGGTTGCCAGCCTATCTTGGATTTTTTGAGCGAAATTTTGCCCGACACCAGAGCCTTCGACGGCTGTCAGGGTCTGAAGGTTTACCAGGAGGGCGACGGGGAAGCGCTGGTATTTATCGAGTACTGGGACAGCGCGGCGCACTACCAGCGTTACCTTGATTGGCGAACGGAATCGGGGGTGCTGAATAAATTGGTGGATCTGCTGGCCGAGCCGCCGGTTATTCGCATTGCCGAGGATACGGGCGTCTGATCAAGCCTGA